>JAEIGA010009118.1_pt1 | contig 15011 bp, 12 predicted proteins | sample 9270691 | NCBI WGS metagenome assembly JAEIGA01 (sample SAMN17057246, study PRJNA624740) | gut metagenome | biome: biome; isolation source: fecal sample | host: Bos grunniens | place: China: Xizang | collected 2019
ATGTTAATTGTTTTTATTGTTTTGTTTTATGTCTTTTTTTAAGATTTTCGTCGTTTGTGGTGCTTTCTATCTTCCGCTTATCCTCGGCTTATCTTCCGCTAAAAGGATGCTCAAAGAAAATGTGTCAATTATTAAGAATCCATAAAAAGCGCGCAAAGTTACAACTTTTTTTTGAAACATGCAAACTTATTTCTAAGAAATAATAAAGTGTCAATTATATTTTGCAAGTCTTGTGGAATAAATTGTTATTTTTGTAATATTCCTTTGTGAATGTGCGATTTTTTTTGTACCTTTGCACGATTTTGGAAAAATGTGTTATGATGAATTTGAAAAATATTTTGATATTAATCGTACTGGCCGCGAATGTGTATATATATGCGGACTCTAATGTAGATATGATGCATTTGTTGCGCGGTGGTTATGATGCTAAGACGATGACCGTTTCGCAATTGGATAGCGTGTTGAATGATGGAGCACGAGAATCGGGGAAGATGTTGCGATATCGATTGGAGTATGAGAATAAGCAACAGTTGTATCGTCATTCGTTTATGGCGGATTACTATCTGGTTGATGATCAAAAAAATGTACGCATAAAGTTGAGTGATCAGCCTGTACGTGACGCGGTGATATCACCTAATGGGAAATATGTGGTATATGCTAAGGCAGATAATAATTTGTACATCTATAAGATAGACTTTAAGACGGAGGTGGCCATCACTCAGTCTAGAGACGAAAGTGATCTGATGGATGTAGAGGAAAAGGGCAATACTCAGATATTCAATGGAATAGCAGATTGGCTATATGAAGAGGAGTTTGGTGTGACTTGCTTGTTTGCTTTTTCTCCAGATAGTAAGTATTTGGCGTTTGTTCGATTGGATGAAAAAGAGGTTCCTAGTTTTGAGTGGCAAACCTTTTTAGGAGAAGATTCCAAAGGCGATGAATTGTATCCTTGTATGCATAGTTTGCGCTATCCAAAGGCGGGTGAGAAAAATGCAGTTGCCTCGTTGTGTGTGTATGACATATACGACAAAGGGATAAAGACAATGGATTTGCAGATGCGCGAGGACAGTTATATTCCTCGTCTGCGTTGGACAAATTTGCCAGCTGTAAAGAAGGACGAAAAACCTCAGCCAAGTCAGGTGGTAGCTTTGGTGTTGAATCGAGATCAGACAAAGATGGAAGTGCAGTTGGCACATCCAGAATCAACCGTATCGCATCCTTTTTATGAGGAGGAAAGCAAGAAATATTATGTTGATTATCAGTTGTTTGATCAGTGGCAGTGGCTTACGGATGGTCGTGTGATAGTTGTGAGCGAAAAGGGTGGGTACACGCAGGCATATATGTATTCATCACAAGGTTTGGAGCAAAAACAGTTAACCAAAGAAGAGCGCGACCTGACGAAAGTTTACGGCTATGATGAGAAGACTCAAACGCTTTATTATCAAGCGGCAAATACTCCGTTGACTCGTCAGGTATATGCGTTGAATGTAAAGAAGAATATCACCACTCAGTTGACCAACGGAAAAGGAACACACGATTTGACATTCTCTAAGGATTGGAAACAGTATGTTGATTGCTATCAGAGTGTTTCGCAACCTAATCAATATACTCTTTACAAAGCGATGAGTAATGGGCAATGGGCAAAAGATAAAGTGGTGTTGGATAATGATTCTGTATTGCAAGAGTGGCAGAAAACAGGGCTGTCCAATAAGGAATTCTTTAAAATCGGGACCGAGCGCGGCGATGAGCTGAATGCTTGGATGATCAAGCCCGTGGGCTTTGATGCAACTAAGAAATATCCTGTTGTGATGATGCAATATAGTGGTCCTGCTAGTCAGCGTGTGACAGATATTTGGCGTAAGCGTTTTGGCCATTATTTAGCTTCTCAAGGTTATTTGGTGGTGTGCGTAGATGGCCGTGGAACGAATGCACGCGGCAGAGAATGGCGCAACGCTACCTATATGCAGTTAGGTTTGAAAGAGGCTGAGGATCAGATCAGTGCGGCGAAATATTTGAAGACGCTGCCTTATGTGGATGGTGATAGAATGGCGCTCTGTGGTTGGAGTTATGGTGGTTATCAGACATTGATGTGTATGAGTAAACAGGTCAGCGAGCCTATGTGGCAATGCGGTATTGCGATAGCGCCTGTGACTAGTTGGCGGTTGTATGACTCGGCATATACTGAACGATATATGCGTCGTCCGCAAGTGAATGGTTTTGGCTATGAAAATGCGGATGTGATGAATATCGCAAAGGATTTGACGGGTAATTTGTTGTTGGTCCATGGCTTGGCGGATGATAATGTACATGCGCAGCACTCGTGGTTATATGTGGATGCATTAGTACAGGCTGGTAAACAATTTGAGATGCAGATGTATGTGGATGATAATCACTTCTTGCGTATGGGCAGGAACTACGAGCATTTGCATAATAGAATTATGCTATTTTTGAAAAACAATTTATAATTTTAAAATCTATTTATTATGACAAACAAAAAAACAAACATTTTACCGATTGTGGTAATGTTCCTGTTGTTCTTTATGATTGCATTTGTAACCAACTTCGCTGGTTCTATGGGTGTGATTGTAAAGACTCAATTTGGCGCTAGCAACGCGATGGCGCAATTAGGTACTTTAGCTAACTTTATTGCTTATGCAGTGATGGGAGTTCCTGCAGGCTTGATCTTGAAACGAAAGGGTTACAAAATCACATCGTTGTTAGCAGTTTCTGTTGGTTTTGTAGGCGTAGGTGTGCAATGGTTGAGCGGCTATGTAGAGAGTTTTGGTGTTTATGTTTTGGGTGCGCTTATTGCTGGTTTTTCAATGTGCTTGCTCAATATTGTAGTAAATCCAATGCTCAATACATTGGGTGGTGGCGGTAAACGCGGTAACCAATTGATTCAATTTGGTGGTTCTTGCAATTCTATCGGTGGAACCCTAGCTCCAGTTATCTTAGGATATCTGATTGGTGGTACCGCAGAGGCGGCCAATGTGGGTGACGCAGCTCCTGCGATGTTAGCTGCAATGTGTATTTTCTTGTTGGCTATCGTTATTATTTCGATGACCAAGATTCCTGAGCCACATATTGAAACTCCTGAGCAAAGAGCGGCAGCAAAGGCCAATAAAGATCAGCATAGTCCGTTGTCATTCCGTCATTTTGTGTTGGGTGCAGTGGCAATATTCTTCTATGTGGGTGTAGAAGTGGGAATCCCTAATACAGCAAACTTGTATATGTCAGACAATCCAGCAGTAGGTCCTGCTATCGCAGGTACAATAGTTGGTTTGTACTGGCTGATGATGATGTTTGGTCGTTTGTTGGGAGGTGCAGTTGGAGGTAAGGTGAGCAGTAAAGCCATGTTGGTGACAGTATCATCTCTTGCAATCGCTATGTTAGTGGGTGTGATGTTCTTCCCAGAAACTTGGGTAGTAGCCTTCAAGGGCGTTGAATTACCAGTTAGTATGATATTGATGGTTCTTTGTGGTTTGATGACCAGTGTGATGTGGGGTGCGATCTTCAATCTAGCAGCAGAAGGATTGGGTAAGTATACACCTGCAGCGAGTGGAATATTTATGGCAATGGTTTGTGGTGGTGGTATTCTGCCGTTCTTCCAAAACTTGATGGCAGATCATACTAATTATCTAATTTCGTATGTTGTACCTATCTTAGGATTGCTATACATCCTCTTCTATGCACTCGTAGGAAGCAAGAATGTGAATAAGGATATTCCTACAGAATAAGTTTAGAGTTTAATGTTTAATGTTTAAAGATAAGATTATTATGCAAAAGAAACCTTATGTATTGGGGCTTGATATGGGAGGAACCAACTCCGTATTGGGCGTAGTAGATGCGCGTGGTCATGTTTTGGCGCGCACTTCCATTAAAACACAAGCATTCCCAGATATCAATGATTATGTGAATGCATTGTATGTAGAAGCAGAGAAAATTATTGAACCATTGGGTGGTTTTGACCAAGTTCGTGGTATCGGTGCTGGTGTGCCAAACGGCAACTATTATACCGGTATGATTGAAGGTGCAATGAATTTGCCATGGCAATGTATTCCATTCGCACAAATCATGTCGGATCGCTTTGGTTTACCATGTAAGATTACTAACGATGCTAACGCAGCAGCTATGGGCGAGATGACTTATGGTGCGGCAAAAGGCATGAAGAACTTTATCATGATTACCTTGGGTACTGGTGTAGGTTCTGGTATTGTAATTGATGGCAAAGTGGTGTATGGCCATGATGGTTTTGCAGGTGAGTTGGGTCACACATGTGCTGATCGTTCTGAAAATGCGCGTCCATGTAACTGTGGTAAAAAGGGTTGCTTGGAGGCATATGCTTCTGCTACTGGTGTAGCGCGCACTGCTAAGGAAATCATCTCTTCTACAACCAAAGAAACCATTTTGCGTAACTTGGATCTTAATACTATCACATCTAAGGATGTATATGATGCAGCAGAGCAAGGTGACGAAGTGGCTAAAGAGATATTTGATTTTACTGGTACAGTATTAGGCCAACAATTAGCAGACTTTATCGCATTCAGCGCACCTGAGGCTATAGTGATGTTTGGTGGTTTGACCAAATCAGGTAAATGGATCAAAGATCCTGTGGTGAAAGCGATGAATGACAATGTATTACCTTTGTGGAAGAACAAGGTAAGTGTATTGTTTTCAGATTTGAAAGAAGCGGATGCGGCTGTATTAGGTGCTTCTGCTCTAGCTTGGGGTGATTGATAATTGTGTTTGGAGAAGGCACGCTATTTAGTGTTGACATTTTCTCTATTATATCAATTCCCAACCTGGATACAACGCCTCTATCAAGGTGTTGTGTGGCGAAAAGATCCATCATCGAAGGTCTTGTATTTGACCTTCGATGATGGTCCTATACCAGAATGTACCCCACAAGTGTTGGATATTCTATCCCGCTATGGTGTGAAAGCTACTTTTTTCATGGTGGCTGACAATGCTGTTCGTTATCCCGAGTTGTTGGAGCGGGTTAAGGCAGAGGGACATACGCTAGGTAATCATACATATCATCATTTGCGTGGTTTTAAGGTAGATACTTCGACTTATCTAGCTGATGTGGCAAAGGCAGAAGAAGTGTTGAATACTAAACTATTTCGCCCTCCACATGGTAGGATGCGCGGCGCACAAAAAAAAGCATTGATAGAAACGGGGTATGAGATATTTTTGTGGGATTTATTAACCCATGATTATAATCCTAAATACAGTGTGAACCATATGCTATCTGTGGTTCGTCGATATGTAAGAAATGGAAGTATTATTGTTTTTCATGATTCGTTGAAATCAAAAGATAGGATGTTGCAAGTCTTGCCTAAGGTTATTGAATGCATGCATGATATGGGATACCGCTTTGATGTGCTTAGGAAATAGACCGCAGATAATAGATAGAATAATTGGATTTGAAATTAATGAAGAAATATATTTATATTATTGTTTTAGTGTTTTTGATGGGGGCATGTGCTAATCTTGGACAAGGACCACAGGGCGGTCCCCGCGATACTATACCACCAATGGTGGTAAAAGAGGTCCCTGTTAATGGGATTTTGATGTATCAAGGTAAAAAAATAGAGATTAGTTTCAATGAATATATACAATTGGAAGATGTACAGAAAAATGTTCTAATATCTCCTCCACAGCAACAGCCTCCTGAGGTTAAAGCAATAGGTAAGACATTGTCAATTGCTTTTCAAGAGGATTTACGAGACTCTACAACATATACAATAAACTTTGGTTCCGCTATATGTGATTACAATGAGAAAGTTCCTCTTGAAGGATATGTGTTTGCGTTTTCAACGGGTGATCATATAGATTCTTTGGCTATTTCTGGTCGTGTGTGTGATGCAGCAACATTGAATCCAGTGTCTTCTGTGTTAGTGGGTATTCATCGTAATGTAGAGGATTCTGCGTTTAGCACAATGCCTTTTACGCGAATTACACGCACGGATTCTGAAGGGCATTTCACTATTCATAATATCCAACCGGGCACTTATCGTCTCTATGCTCTTAATGATATTAGCCGCGATTATCTATACCAACCTGGCGAGGGACTAGCTTTTTATGATTCGCTGATAATCCCCAGTTTTGAGGTGGAAATGCATAGTGATACGCTCTGGCATGATTCAATAACGATTGATGCATTAACAGGTGATACATTGATTACACGACTTGTTGATTCTGTATCACACCATTCTGTTACACATTTTTATCCAGATTCGTTGTTACTGTGGTATTTTGAAGAGGCTAAACAACGCCACTATCTGCAAGGGATATATCGCGAAGAGCAACATGCTTTTTCCATTATTTTTTCAGCTCCGCAAGATACATGCCCTATTATTCGTGCTTTGCGCCCAAGCGAGGTGGACTCGTTGAATAATGATTCTGCTTGGGTGGATTTCTTGGAACATAGTTTATTGCAAGTCTCTAAGCACAATGATACGATCACTTATTGGCTCACAGATTCTCTAACAATAGGTATCGATAGTATCTATTTGCAGATGCAGTATAAGGTTACAGACTCACTGTATAATCTTGTTTCTCAAATAGATACTTTGTTGGCGGTGTATCGACATCCTCGATTGTCAGATAAGGCACGAGAGGCATTGGAGAAAAAGAAACTTGAGCGTAAGTTGGAACTTACGACTAATGCGTCGTCCTCTTTTGATATATTTGACACTATTCGTATCGTTTCTGCTATACCGCTAGATTCGGTGCATGACACACTTATCCATCTATCGCAAAAAGTAGATACAATCCTACAACCTATACCATTTTCAGTTCAGAGGCAGGATTCTATGGCTATGACGCTTTTGTTAGTAGCTAATCTCCAACCAGAGATGTCTTATCAACTTCAGATTGACTCTGCAGCTTGCCGCGATATGTATGGTGCTTGCAATGACGAGATTAAAAAGACTATAAAACTCAAATCAAAAAACGATTATTCTTCTCTTCGTGTGAAAATGACACATTATGATGAACGCGCTCGTATTCAACTACTTAATGAGAAGGAGGTTGTTATTCGTGAATTTGCGGTTACGCCAGAAGGTGTATTGTTCGAGTATCTCAAACCTAGTAGCTTCTTCTTGCGTCTATACATAGATGAGAATGAAGATGGACAATGGACCACTGGTGATTGGTTGCTCAAGCGCCAGGCAGAACCAATATACTATTATCCAAAGAAACTGAAACTTCGTGCTAATTGGGATTTTGAAGAACAGTTCGATCATTTACTTCTACCTCAAATAGAATCAAAACCAAAAGCTCTGAGGGAAAAATCCAATCAGAAAAATAAAAGGAAATAACGAAATTTATGTCTCCATCCGCTAAACAATGTGGCATGTGGATTTTCCTTGCCACAGGATTGCTAGTGCAAATTGTCACATTCTGCTTGATGCCGCATAGCCCTTGGGCGTTGGTAAGTGGAATTTTGGGTATCTGCTCGGTAGTCTTTGGCGCACAGGGAAATATCCTTACTTTTGTTTTTGGCTTTGCGCAGGTGGTGACCTATACTTATCTTTGTTGTATTGAGCGCTTTTATGCGGAGATAGCCATCAATATCTACTATTTCTTTACTATGATCTATGGCGTCTATTGTTGGCGTAAACGATTGTCTGATAATTCGTTGCAAGTGCAGACTCGTCGTCTGTCACATAATATTTTCCCATTTATAGGAGTAATAATCGTCCTGCTTTCTGTGCTTACGGGATGGCTTCTGCAGCGATATACAAATGACCCGCAACCCTATCTAGATGCGTTCACTACGGTACCTGCTATTGCAGCTCAAATACTGATGGTGATGGCGTACCGCGAACAATGGTACTTATGGTTGATGGTGGATGTGCTAGCTCTCGTGATGTGGATGCGCGCAGAAAATTACTGCATGGCTGCGCAGTATGCCTTCTGGTGCGCCAACTGCGTCTATGGTTATATACAATGGACTAAATCTATGAAATAGTTTAGTTATTTAATCCTTGACAAGTTCTCCTACTACTTTTGGCAGCAATGCTTTCTCCGCTTGTTGTACGCGTAACGACAAGCTCTCCGCGTTGTCCTGGGGCTCTACGCAGACGCTCGCTTGTGCGATGATATTGCCGCCGTCTACTTCTGCGCTCACATAATGCACTGTGCAACCAGCCTCTGTCTCGCCAGCAGCTAGGACGGCTTCTTGTACGCGTATACCATACATGCCCTTTCCGCCAAATTTAGGCAATAATGAGGGGTGGATGTTGATGATGCGTTTCTCCCATTTTTGGCATATCCATGCTGGGATGATAGCTAAGAATCCAGCCAATACGATTAGTTGTATCTTGTTTTCTATAAGAACTTTATCTATCTCTTCCCAGTCTTTTGACTGTAGGTGTGGAATATCGTAGTTTGCGGCTCGTTTTAGAGCGGTGCATTCACGATTGGTAACTACCAACGCCACGCAGTAATCGTACTGCGCTTGCTTGTCGATCAAAGTTTGTAGGGTAGTTCCCGTACCCGACGCAAAAACGGCGATGTTCATGTGGTAATATAGAATGTTAATGTCCGCGGACAAAGACGCCTTCGGCTTGGTTTTCAACGAAACAGCATTCGTCCGAATGTTCTTCGGTGAATGCTGTTTGTTGTTCTTGTATATATTCTTCGTATGTCATTAGCGAAGTTTCGCAGCGAACTTCTCCTCAAAGGTCTTTTGCAATTTAGCCATAATAGCTTCGATCTGCTTGTCTTTCAGGGTGTTCTCTGTGTCTTGGAGGATAAATGAGAGAGCGTAGCTCTTCTTGCCTGCTTCAAGGTTCTTTCCCTCATATACATCAAAGAGAGTCACTTGCTTGAGCAACTTCTTCTCAGCAGCAACTGCTGCGGCAGCCAAATCAGCAAACTTAACTGACTTATCTACGAGCAACGCCAAGTCTCGTTTTACCTCTGGGTATTTAGGCAGATCATTGATAACAGGTTTGTATTGCTTGTGCAAACGAAGCACCATATTCCAATCCAGATCTGCGTAATATACTGGGTTGTCTATATCGAAGGCTTTGAGCTGCTTTTTTGCCACTACGGCCATCACACCAATTTGCTTACCATTTGGTGCGAGGATAACCATACCATCCTCATATAACTCGTTAGCAGCCAATGGAGCAAGTTTGTATGCAACACCCAAACGGCGAAGTACATTGGCTACATAAGCGTGCAATAGGTAGAAGCTGGTCTTCTCCTCTTTCATTACCCATGATTGAGCGGTCTTATTACCGGTCAACCACAATGCCAAGTGTGGCTCTTCGCTGTAAGCATATAGTGGGTCAAATACCCAATGTGGGTCTTTTGCTTGGCGAGTTGCAATCTTCTCTGCATCATAATGATAGCAGTTGCCAAACTCATAGAACTTCAAGTCTGCATTCTTGCGATTGGCATTGCGTTGAATGCTCTCAAGTCCGCCAAAGAGGAGAGTCTGACGCATCACGCCTAAATCTTGGCTTAGTGGGTTCATTATCTTCACGCATGTAGCTAGTGTATAGGCCTCCAATGCTTCGTAATAACCAATCTTAGTGAGCGAGTTGTTGAGAATCTCGTTGAAGCCCTGAGCGGTCAATTGTTCAGAGATACGGATTTGTACTGCTACTGGGTTTGGCTTTTGGCTGTAACTGAGACTTGTGTTGAGTTTCTCTGGGAACTCCACATTATTGAAGCCATAGATACGCAAGATATCCTCTACCACATCGCACTCGCGCTGTACATCCACGCGATAGCGAGGTACGCCAATACTCCATATATTGTCGTTCTTGCTGTATATTTCTATTTCAAGCGCTTTGAGGATAGTCTCAATCATCTCATCGCCAAGTTCCTTACCAATAAGAGCGTTGGTGCGGTTGATGTTCAGTTCTACAGGGAATGGCTCGAAGGTAGCTTGACCTTGGTCGGTCACCTCCATTGCAATTTTGCCACCTGCTACCTCTTGGATGAGTAAAGCACAACGCTTCAACACATATAAGGTGTTATTTGGGTCGCAACCACGCTCATAGCGGAAGCTAGCATCAGTTGACAATTGATGACGGCGTGCAGTTTTGCGGATGCTTACTGGATCGAAGTATGCACTCTCTAAAAAGACATTGGTTGTTTGCTCGGTAATACCTGAGTCTTGACCGCCAAATACACCTGCAATACACATTGGCTCTTCGGCATTGCAAATCATGAGGTCAGCAGCAGACAAGGTGCGCTCTATTCCATCAAGAGTGACGAATTTCTGTCCCTCAGTAGCATTCTTAACAACCACTTTGTTCCCTTTGATCTTATCAGCATCAAAGGAGTGGAGTGCTTGGCCCATCTCATGGAGAACGAAGTTGGTAACATCCACGACATTGTTGATAGGACGGATACCGATGGTAGAGAGGGATTTCTTTAACCAATCAGGTGACTCTTTGATGGTTACACCCTTGATGCTTACGCCCGTATAGCGAGGGCATGCAGTAGGATTTTCTACAACAACCTCAATAGGAAGGTTTTGGTTATCCACCTTGAATGCCTCTACAGATGGCTTAGCGAGTGTAATGTTTTGACCATGTGCTTGGTAGTATGCATACAGGTCGCGAGCCACACCATAGTGACTAGCGCCGTCAGCACGGTTAGGAGTGATATCTACCTCGATAAGGGTGTCATCCTCTACGCCAAAATACTCTTTGGCAGGCATGCCGACAGGAGTGTCTGCTGGCAATACCATGATGCCATCATGGCTACTACCGACGCCAATCTCATCCTCAGCGCAAATCATACCCAATGACTCCTCGCCACGAATCTTTCCTTTCTTTATGGTAAACTTCTCGTCTCCGTCATAAAGGACTGTTCCCACGGTAGCTACAATAACTTTCTGACCAGCAGCCACATTAGGCGCTCCACATACGATTTGTAGTGGTTCGGCATCAGGAGCAACGCGGGTCGTTGTGATGTGCAAGTGGTCTGAATTTGGATGGTCCACACATGTGATGACTTCACCTACAACGAGTCCTTCTAGACCGCCTTTGATGGTTTGTACTTTTTCTACTTTACCCACTTCCAAACCTATTGAAGTGAGGATGTGTGCTACTTGTTCTGCGCTATCTGTAAGTGCGATGTAGCGTTTGAGCCAATTATACGAAATGTTCATATGTCGTTAATGTTTATTTTTCAGTTTGTTAGTTACGATTAATCTCATCATATGTACTTTGCCTAGTTGGATCAATATCCATCAGCAAGTCATATACCATCTTTTTCTCTTCGCTAGTTCCTTTCTTAAAGATATTAACTAGTTCATCTGCTTTTGCATCCAGAAAAGCATTTACTACATAGGTTGCAGGACGAGCATTATATGCCTCTTTTAGTACCTTGAAATCTTTTGCTATACGCGCTCGCCCGTTAGTGACATTATTTACCATTTCATCTAATCCATGACGATGGTAATCATAGTAAAATGTACGGTATTTCTTGAAAGCCTCATCCATTAGATTGTTAATCAGAGCATATCTATTACGATTGCTCTCAAAGGCCTTCCAGCCAGCAGCTTCTGCATTATCTAGTGAGGCCGATTGAGCTGCCGTAACGATTTGTTCGCAAACTTGAAAACAAGCTGTGCCGCCAAGTTTGGAGAAAGAATCCATATCATGACCAATAATCAAATAGCAATAATATGCCAATAATGCCGTCAAATTGGTTGTAAAGGTACTCTGCTGGTAATCTAGTCGGTCATATTCTTGATAAGTAAAAACAAAGTTATTGTCCTTGAAGTTTAGTGTGGGAGTAGAGTAGCTGGTGCCATATACTGGACGACGACTTTGACATGTAAACTCGCAGTTGAATATACCGTCCTGCACGCTTTTGACAACCAATAGCATGCTGCACTCAATACGCTCTTTCTCCTGAAAGGTCATGTTGGTCCATCGAGAGGTGTTAACATACTCTTCTATGCTCTGTTTGAGCGTATTGAACACTTCTTTATTGGTACCTTGCACTTGGTCGGAGTTGATCGTGACCGTACAATTTAATTCTTGTGCATGAAAATTCATCATACACATTACTAATGATATTATCAGTAGCAGTCGTTTCATTGTTGGATGGATAAAATATTACCCGTTTCTGGGTTTATATGGATTGTAACAGATTGTCTTCCCATAAATAGTTGTTTGTTCATAGGGACTGCCATACCCCATTGAGCGATAGGGTAACTTGCATTCAAAAGGTCTTTCCCTTTGTAGGTAATATGAATTTTTCCCTCGCCTGGAATGTTGTAATACAACTGAGATAAAGCAGGTGCTTTGCTGTTTGTTTCTGCGATATAGCCCAATTCTTGCTTTTTGGCTTGTACATTCAAATAGATAGGCTCACCGCTCAAATCATCCGCAGCAACAACTCCTGAATGTACGGAAAATCGACAAACAATTTCATTTTCTGTGTTGTCGGTTGGAATATATGATAATGTGTGAGTCTTATGAGTAACAGTCTTTTTTCCTACAAATAACTCGGTCAATAATTTTTCTTGATGGTCCAATTCTGCCAACACGAGTTTCATCGCTTCACCGTCAGCAGGTACATGCTCTACTTCGCCAGCTAAAAGGTTTAGTCGTGTTTCCCGAATACGATAGATTTGTTTAGCAGCACCTTCTGCCATTTTAGCCACGGAACTAACAATGAATTGCTCCTCTAATAATGGCATCAATTCATGTTCTGTTATAGAGCTACAAGTGTGTGTGGCTGGACTTTTGATAGCATCATTACTTCCTATCTCGTTGGTCAAACCGATGTTGTAACCCAACAAGCGTCCATCTTGGGTTAGACTAATCAATAGCTCGTTTACGCTTTGTGTAGCGGTAATCTTGTATGCACGCTCGGTGTCCGCAGTGCTCACTAGATTAGCGCTAAGGCTATTCAAAATATAGCTTGTTTGACTTGCTTTGATTACATCCTTTGTTCCCAAATAACGCTCTGCGTATTGGTAGAAAACGCCAGGTGTTTGTTCTATGATGCTATAATCTAGCGTAAGGCATAATTCGTTTTTAGGCATATAATACACGATTGCGGCTTCGTTCTCGCGCACTAACTGGGCTGTCATTTGGCTTGCTATCAAAATCAGCATCACCAATATCATGTTTACTCTTTTCATATGTCGATTCGTTATAATATTTCGGTTGTTAATAATCTCTTTTCCAAATGTCCCAAGCTCTATCTGCTTGCACATGTAACATTTCTAGTCCATTTTTTATTCTGCAACCGTGCTTTTCTCCTTCTTGTAAAAACAAAGTCTTGGCCGGGTTGTAGATGCAGTCAAACAATAAATGCGATTCTGTCAAGTATTCGTATGGTATCTTAGGTAGTTCCGATTCATATGGATGCATACCTAATGGCGTACAATTCACAATTATGGTATGCTTTTTGATCACTTCTTGATCTACATTTTCGTACGCGATTGCCTTTTCGTTTTTTGCAGTCAGATGTCTACTTACCAAGGTGTATCCAATTCCCATCTCACTCAACGCATATTGTATGGCTTTGCTCACTCCGCCAGTTCCTAAGAGTAATGCATATTGATCTTGCTCTTGCAGCATAGCACCCAAACTATCCCTAAATCCCAGCCAATCTGTATTGTAGCCGCACCCACGATGTACCACATTTACGGCTCCTATCGTCTTGGCTATCGCATCCACCTCTGTCAAATATGGGATAATGGCCTCTTTATATGGATAGGTCACATTGAAACCTGTTAATTTCTGCAACAACTCGCGAACCAAATCAATATCCTCTATTGCATATGGGCGGTATGTCGCTCTTAGGCCTTCTTGCTCAAACAACTGTGTGAAATATTGTTCCGAGTAAGAATGTCCCAACGGATTTCCTATGATACCATATTGATGCATTATTTTAGTTCCTCTATTGCGAATTTTCCGCCTATAATCTTAGCTGTATGGGTTGAAGACCTAAATTCCTTGCCACCGATACCTCGTTGCAGCGCATCATACATTTTATCGATCTCTGCAAATCCATATTCTTTCAGTTCCTCGTACAATTGTGCTCGGCCTGCGTCTTTCGAGTTTTTCCCTTCCAACCAATCTACATATCCTTGCATATGCTCTGCTGTTTGAGCCATATGCTCGATTTCCGCTTTGCTATAACCTTTTAGCTGTTCTCTGATGCCGTTGCGTTTGATCGTTGTATCTGCGTTGGTTGAGTCATTAACCCATTCTAATCCTCGTATATCACGCAGATAATGCTCAATGTAATCTCGCGTTGTGCATAGCAATGGACGAATAACCGATACCTCTCCTCCGTATGGATTATCACTTTTGGCTCGCATACCACACAGCCCTCTAATACCAGCGCCTCGCTTTAAGTTTAGTAGTAGCGTTTCTGCTTGATCATTCTGATGATGAGCTACGGCAATTGCTTTACATCCTTCGGCCTCAGCTACTTGTGCAAACCACTTATAGCGCAACTCTCTCGCGGCCATCTCAATACTCAATCCTTTCTCTTGTGCATATCCCTCCGTATCGAAATGCTTCACCAAAACCCTTTCACCTTTTGCCTCATCGCCTTTCACCTTTTCGCTTAATCGCATTACAAAAGCTTCATCTCGATCGCTCTCCTCGCCTCTAAGGTGAAAGTTACAATGCGCCACGATACATTCAAATCCTCCGCGTTGCAGCACATCCCACAGCGCTATGCTGTCTGCTCCACCACTCACACATACCAACACCTTGTCGCCTTTTTCTAGCAACTCTTTGTCGCGTATGTATTTCATCACTCTGCGTAGCATGCCGTTATGATAGTGTCACTATATGCCTAAATCTAATATAGTCTGCAAAATTACTATTTTTTTTGCATATATGCAACTCCTCTTTTGTTTTTTTTAATGACTGCATAATATAGACTTAGTGATTAGTTAGTGATTAGTTAGTGATTAGTTAGTGATTAGTTAGTGATTAAGCTTGCTTTGCCGAATAATAAATGCATTCTCTTGCATGATTCAGATTTTTTTTGTACTTTTG
>JAEIGA010009119.1_pt1 | contig 15010 bp, 11 predicted proteins | sample 9270691 | NCBI WGS metagenome assembly JAEIGA01 (sample SAMN17057246, study PRJNA624740) | gut metagenome | biome: biome; isolation source: fecal sample | host: Bos grunniens | place: China: Xizang | collected 2019
AAGCTAGCCTCTGCTACAACCTCTGACTCCTTAACGCCCAACTTGTCAACGATGATCTCGACAACTTTTGACTGAATTTCTGACATAATAAATAAGTTTTAGTTAAACATTATAGTAGTATATATTTTGCTACTGTAATTTGTTGCCGTGCGCATTTTTTTTTCGCCCGACTGTGCAAATGTAACACTTTTTTTATTATCTTTGACATTATTACGCTAAAAAATTATTGGTCATTTTGGCCACACATGATGTAACTAACTAATAATTAATAGATTATGAACCTTTTATTAATTTCCAATTCTACCAATGCCGGTGAAGAGTATTTGAAATATCCTATCGGCGAGATTGCAAAAACTCTCGAGGGTGTAAGCGAGATTGTCTTCATCCCATACGCAGCTGTAACCTTCTCTTACGACGAGTATGAGGCAAAGGTGCAGAACAGACTTAACGAAATCGGTATCAAGGTACGCTCAATACATCACGCACTCAACAAGCGCAACTTCCTTCGTAACGCTCAGGCCATCATGATTGGTGGCGGTAATACCTTTGCGCTGTTGAAGAAGATGCAGGAGGAGGATCTCCTCGACATGATCTTCCACCGCGTTAAGGCAGGTGTGCCATACGTAGGCTGGTCAGCAGGTAGCAACGTTACTTGCCCCACAATCTGTACCACAAACGATATGCCTATCGTGCAGCCCGAGTCATTCCGCGCTATCGGCTTGGTATCGTTCCAGATTAACCCACACTACCTCGACGCTAACCCAGAGGGTCATGCTGGCGAGACTCGCGAGCAGCGCATCATGGAGTATCTCGAGGCTAACCGCAGCCGCTATGTCGTAGGTTTGCGCGAGGGTTGTATGCTTCGCATCAACGACGAGGGCATCCAGCTTATCGGTTCTCGTCCTATGCGCGTGTTCAAGAAGGGTCGCGAGACATTCGAGGTACAGCCTGGCGACAACATCGACTTCCTTATTCGTCGCACAAAGTAGCGGTTCTCGATGAACGGTACAACCTCCATAATCGGTAGCCGTGGCGAGGATATCGCCATGGAGTGGTTACGCGAGAGAGGTTTCCTCATTGTTGAGCGCAACTGGCGTATTGGGCACTACGAGATAGACATCATAGCGCAACACTACGACACGCTGCATTTTGTCGAGGTCAAGACCCGCAAGGAGGGGAGCTGGCAGTCGGCATACGACAGCATCGACGAGCAGAAGGTTCGCACTCTGCGTCGCGGAGCCATGGCTTTTCGTGCTATGCGACGCATACAGCTGGAGTTGCAGTTCGACCTTATCGCTATAACATGGAACGAGGAGGGTGGTACAACCATTGAGTACACGGAGAACATATTATAATATGGCGTGGGGTTATCACAATTTTATTGGATAACCCCTTCTTTTTTTAGAGAATGGGACTACTATACAACATCGGAATTGGCATCTACACCTGTGGAATTAAAATCGCAGCATGCTGCAACCACAAGGCGCGACTCTGGAGAGATGGGCGCAGAGGACTTTTGCGCCATATTGAGGAGCGCATGGCGGGTGTTCAGGGATGCAAGGTGTGGATACATGCGGCATCGCTGGGCGAGTTCGAGCAGGCACGCCCCATAATCGAGCGCATAAAGCGTGAGAGACCCGAGATGGTCGTTGTGGTCACATTCTTCTCACCTTCGGGCTACGAAATTCGCAAGAACTACCCCCTTGCGGACTACGTATTCTACCTTCCCGCCGACTCACAGGGCAATGTAATGCGCTTTCTGGATGCCGTGCGCCCCGACGTTGCGATATTCATCAAATATGAGTTCTGGCTCAACTACCTAAACGAGTTACGCCGACGTGCCATTCCCACATACCTCGTCTCGGCAATCTTCCGCCCCTCGCAGGTGCACTTCCGTCCCTGGGGCCTAATGTGGCGCCGTGCACTCGATGCCTATAACACAATCTTCGTTCAAGACTCTGCCTCGAAGAGCCTTTTGGAGGGTGTAGGCTACAACAGGAGCATTGTGGCGGGTGACACACGCTTCGACCGCGTGGCAGAGATTGCCCGCAACGTCAAGCGCATACCCACCATAGAGCGTTTCGCTTTTGAGGCTCCCCTGTTTGTTGCAGGCTCAACATGGGGCAAGGACGAGGAGCTGCTCATAGAGTTGATAAACGCCAACCCCGACATACGTTTTGTCATCGCTCCACACGAGATGGAGGAGGCTCGTATGCGACATCTCGAAAATTGTATCCGTGGCGGTGTTATTCGCTATACTCGCTCGAACGAGAGCAGCGACTTTAGCCATGTGCAGGTGATGATTCTTGACACCATAGGTCTGCTATCATCCGTATATAGCTACGCCCGCTGGGCATACATTGGCGGAGGTTTTGGCGTAGGCATACACAACACCCTGGAGGCAGCGACCTTTGGTCTGCCGATAGCCTTTGGCCCCAACTACCACAAATTTCGCGAGGCATGCGACATGATAGCGCGAGGTGCCGCAACCTCAATAGCCTCATACTCAGAACTAAATAGTTGGTTTACAACGATTAAGAAGGGCGAGGCACTACAAAAAGCAAGCTCCTCGGCACGCGATTATACCAAGGAGCATTGCGGAGCAACAGACACCATCATGGGTGTCATATTTTCAAGCGAGGATTAGTCAACTGCTATCGTCAGCGACTCCATTGCACCAATCTTATCTATCTCAAACGACGTGGCACCCGACATCGTAAATGTCGCGGTGTGGCTCTCGCCATCTTCGTAGTCGTGACTGGCACCCTCGGCATACTCCTCCGTTGTGCCATCACCCCAGTTGATAGTGCCGCTAACGGCCTCGCCACCCCACTGCGGAGATGACATAGAGTGGTTACGGTGGCCAATGGTCACCTCTATGCTTGTTTCCGCCTTGCAGCTCTGCGTTATTGTCACCACACGACGCAACTCCCCCGCCTCAATAACAACCTCAGCGCTACGCGCATCGGCAGAGTCGTTCTCAAGGACGTTCAACACAACGACATTCGTTTCGCCATCGCGAACATCTGAAACAGCAAGCCAGAATACCTCCTCCTTAACGTCAAACTCCTCGTTACACACAACCTCTATCTCAACCCTCTGCGCCTTATCGCTTACGGTGATTTCGGTTGCTGTAACCTCCAATGTCGTGGGTGGAGTAACAACCTCGTTGCCCCTATTCTTGCAGCCAACGGCCACTACAAGCAGCGCCACGGCAGTAAATAAAACTCTCTTCATAGCCTACAACCCTTTAAGTGTGAACATTATACTCTTCTGCTCGACATCCTTTCGCTCGAGGTAGATAGTGTACGTAGCATCGCGCTGCATCTGCTTTGTATCCAGTACCATGCGGCCAGTTGTTATTGACACACCCGTCTCGACATACTCGCCAAGAATATAGAGTGCCGACTTGACATCAGCGTCATACTTAACCACAAGCAATCCCGTCTCCTTATCGAACGCCATTGAGGTGGTCTCACCAATAGGGGCATACTTCAACACAACCTCCTCGCAGGCATTATCAGCAAACGAGCGCATCCTGTACCAATTGTCGCTGCCATAACTACGATAAAATACCGCAATCACATCACCCTCAACTATTTCGTTCTCTACAACTGCCGACATAGTGCCACAGCCACCAGCATAGCGCGCTGGGAGTTCGAGAGCATGAGCCTCGGTTGCCCAAGACTTGAACTCACCACGCTTGTCGCACACGCCGACACGCACTTCGCCCTTGAAGTCCACCTGCGAGTAGTTACCGATAGATATAGACTCGATGTCAAAGGGAACGCCCTGCACAAACTCCGTGGCTGCGACACTTAGACCCGAAGAGAGCAGACTCAACCAGTTCTCAATCTCACCACTACGCATGGGACGCAGACCCATAACCGCCCACTGGTCCGTATCGAAGAGGTACTCGCCAAGCAGCAGATTATCGAGAAGGAAGAAGCCATCGTATGGGCCTCCCCAACCCCAATTGACATGGAAGTAGTCGTTATCATCAACACCATCAAGCACAAAGGCGTGACCCGCCATATCTGCCGTATATCCCGCATAGAAGATTGGGTAATTATCCTCTATCTCTCTGCGCAACAGACTTTTCCAATACTCATCCGAGTAGTTATCGCGCATAGTGAGCGTACACGCGGGGCTATAACCAAAATTCTGATACAACGCCCACATATCTGGGAATGCACCCGTATCAGTAGCGGTATATTCAGCCTTGAACGCATGGCCGAGGTCTGCCATGAGTGTCGCAACAGCCTCTGCCTGAACGGCATTATACTCACCCTCGACATAGGTTTCAAGCATATTATCCCAATCATAGGCATGATTAAGGTCGCGCTGTGGAACATCTATACACTTGACCTGCGTGGTGTAAGCCTCCGTAACACCCTTTGCACGCTCAGGCCAGCGGTGGTGATGCATGATGGTTGCCATAGCCGTCTGCGTACAACCCGTAAGGCTACGTGCATCACCATCCAAGGGGCACTGATCATTATATGGCGGTGTCTGACTCCAACGCGCCGTATTAAGCATAATAGCACCGACTGGCTTATATCCCTCGCTCCACTTCTCGGCTGTAGCCCTGCTCGCCACGATACCATGCTGGCGAGCATAGCGCACGGCAGAGTCAACATATCGTAGCCAGCCCTCGAAATTGGGAGGCAACACATCGGCTAAAGGTGCCGAGTATTGGGTTGAGTATGCCAAAACAGGGGCAACAACATCATCGCCCGCAACAATAACAAAACCACTACCCGACTGTGAGGTAACGACATAGAATGTAGGTGTCTCATCCGCGCTGCGTGTAGTACCCAACACCGAGCTATCCCACGACACAGCGACATCACCACCGCGCGTTGCACCAAGCACCTCGCGTGCGATGTTCATTGCCACACCCTGCGGCACCTCCCTGGCCTGCGTAACAGACATCGAGGCGAGCAGAAGCACCAATAGTATAAATATTCGTCTCATAGAGTTAAAATGAAGGGGTAACTCCACAAAAAGAATTACCCCACGGATTAAATTAGTACAAGGTACTCCACTACAAGAATGGAACAGTCTCCATAGAGCGAGTAGCGGTAGCCTCTGCCTTGATCTCAGCAGGAATCTCACACGCCTCGTAAACACTTGCGATAGACTTATCCTCCTGGCTGTACATATTAAGAGTGTTATCCACCTTAGCAAACTTGTAGCCACAAGCCCAATTAGTGCCATCAGCATAAACACCAGTTACGATATCACCCTTTACGGTATATGTACCAGTGTATAACTCATAGTCGAAAGACCATACCTGCTGATAAATCTCGAATGTGCCATCAGCCTTGAAGTCGATGTAAACATTGAACTCAGGCGCGGCATCGTTCCATGAAGTAAGCACCCACTCACCACTCAATGCACCACTCTTACCGCCACCAGGCTTGTTATTCTCACAACCCATAAGTGTCATAGCAAAGAGCACTACAAGCGAAAATATCTTCAAACTTCTCATATCTCTAAATCAATATTTTAAGCGTTAGACAATATATTACAACCAACCACCAGGATTGTTAGGCTCCAAAGTGCCCTCATCGTATGATACGCCATAGCGCGCAACGAATGCGAACTCCTGCTCGGTTGCCATACCACCAGTGATCTGACCACCACCAACGTTTGTACCACCAGCAACATACTTCAAGGTTACGAGTGCGCAACCAGGCTTTGTACATGTGAGCATGAGCTTACCACCCATCCACTTAACGTTCTCGATGCCGAGTGCGTCGATAGCCTCATCCGAAATCTCGCTCTCGAGCATCTTAATCTTATCGTTTGTACCATCACCGATATATGATGCAATGTTGATGATAACCTCCTCACCAACAGGGATAGGAATACACTTTGTACCACGAACAGCCATCAATACCTTGTAAGCGTCGATAAGACCTGTACCCATCTTGTTGTTGTACGATGCAAGGTTAAGAGTACCACCCGATACATTAGTCTTGAAACCAGTAAGGTATGGGTTAAGGTTGTTCACAGAGCTTACAACGATATCCTTCAACTCGGGCAATGTGAGCACGATGTTGTTATCCAAAGCGTAAGAGATAGCCAACGCTGCAATACCCGAAACGTGAGGACAAGCCATAGATGTACCCTGGCTGAAGCCATACTTATCGTTAGGCAATGTAGAGAGTACGCAACCAGGCTCAGCCCATGTGGTAGGAGCATACTCACCACCAGGAGCCGCTACGTTACAACCACGGTCGTAGCATGTGTAGTATGTAGGAAGACCATCAGGAGCGATAGCAGTAACAGCGATAATCTCGTTGTATGCAGCAGGATAGCCCGCAACAGCCTTACCATCGTTACCCGCAGCGAAGATGACGATACCACCCTCCAATGCAGGAGAGTTCTTTGTCTCCATGAAGTAGTGGAAAGCCTCAAGCTCTACGCCTGTCTGGCCATTCTCAAACTGAGAGTCATTTGCAATCTGACCTGCCTGGAAGCCCCAAGAGTTCTGCAAAACGCAAGCACCATTGTCGGCAGCATACTCAACAGCCTTAGCTGTACCACCAGCACCAGCATCCTTGCCACCAGAGAGGATCTGGCATGACATGATACGAACACCGTCACCGTTACCAGTACCACCAGCAACACCCGACACACCAATGCCGTTGTTGTTTACTGCAGCTACAGTACCTGCAACGTGAGTACCGTGACCCTGGTCACCCTGACGAGTCCAAGTCACACGGCCATTGTGTGCGAAGTTGTAACCGTGAACATCATCAACATAGCCGTTGTTATCATCATCAACGCCCTCAGCACCATTAGCCTCAGCCTCGTTTACCCACATATTGTCCACAAGGTCAGCGTGAGTGTAGCAAACACCCTCGTCAACAACCGCTACGATAACATCGTTGCGACCTGCGGTGATCTCCCACGCTGGGAAGAGGTTGATATCAGCACCCTCCTTAGCATTAGGATATGTCTCCTGAAGACCAAGGTTGCGATAGTGCCACTGCTTTGAGAGCATAGGATCGTTGAAAGGCAACTCCTCAGAGCGTGTCTGTGCAAACTGTGAGGGATCTACCTCTGTAATCTTTGCATTAGGAGCGATAACCTTAGTTGCGAACTGCACACGCTCAACAGACTCTACAGCTGCGAGGCTCTGTGCTGCAACCTCAAGGTCAACGTTCTCGGGGAAGGCAACAGTAAACCAACGGTGCATGCCGCGAGCACGCTTAACATCGCCATTTACGTTGAGGTTAAATACGGGCTTGATCTCTGTTGCGCCAATCTCTGCGGCTACAACATCAATAGGTGAACCTGAGCGTGTTGCACACTCAGCAGCGAGGATACTCTCAGCAGCCTCATTGTCAACATAGATGATCAACTCACCCTCAACAGCGTCGTTGGATGTGTTGATAAACTTTTTTGCAGCCATGGCGTTAACATCCACAGTTGCAGACTCATCGACAGTGTTTGTTGCGCAAGATGCAGCAAACAAGCCAGCCAACGCAAGAATGAAAACTTTAGTTTTGTTCATATCTGTTAATAGTTAAATTGTTTCTTCCTCAGTTAGAGCATGCATACACACATACTTCCAAGATGCAAAATTACAAAAATAACGTCAATATGCAACGGCGACGAGCGATTTTTTCATACAAGATAGCTCATATAGAGAATTTATTGAGAAGTAGGGAATTATATGGGATTAAGGTAATTAGTTTTTTAAGGTGATTAGGGAGATTGAGGACGTTAGGGAGGTTAGGGAGGTTAATGAATCTAAGGAATAGAACTTTGCATCCCTAAACTCCTTAATCTCTCTAAACTCCCTATATTCTCTAATCTCCTTAAATTCTCGAATCTCACTAAACTCTCCCACCACCTGACCTCTTCTCAGCTCGTTTCAGATTCACCGAAATACTAAAAGCCCGAATGGGTAGTACTTGTCGTACCTCCCATTCGGGCTTTTATTGATACGCAGCAGATGCGCCGCTATCACAAGAGATTATTAGAGGAAGGGAACAACCTCAATAGCACGAGTTGCAGTAGCCTCCTCCTTGATATCATCAGGAATTACACATGCCTCATAGACGCAAGTGATGGGATTTGCATCCTGGCTTGTGAGTGTGAGAGTCTTGCCATCAGCCGACACGCCACCCTTGTAAGATGTCTTCCAGCTGCTACCATCGAAGTATGTACCGCTGAGAACACTACCATCTACTGAGTACTCACCCTCAAAGAAGAGATAATCCCATGTATAAACCTGCTGGTACATGGCAAAGATACCACCCTCGAACTTGATATATACAGAGAAATCGTTAGCTACGCCGTTTACTGACACGAGCTTCCACTCATTCTCGATATTATCGAAGTTACCGACTTTGTTGTCATTAGTCTTACCATTCTCACAAGCAACCATCGACAAAAGCAACACTGCTGCCAATGATAACATCTTAAAAATCTTCATATCTAAATAGTCTTTAATATGTACAACTTCAGATTACAACCATGCACCATTGTCGTTGTTGTCACGAGCGATGATCACAATCTCCTTCTCCATAAGCTTACCGCCATTAGTGCTACCGCCACCAACTGCAGTACCACCAGCGATGTAACGAACAGTCATCACACCGATACCTGGCTTCTTACACTTGATATAGATAGTGTTATTGAAGTAGTCGATAGTCATATCGAGACGAGTCTTAACATCCTCGTCAATAACATACTCGCGCATCATTGTGATATTGAAATCACCTGTACCAATAACCTCACCGAGCTTAAGAGCGAACTCCTCACCAACATTCACTGGCACACATGTAGCACCACGGAGGTTCATGATAGCAAGTGTAGCATCGAGCTTACCTGTACCCATCTTACCCTTGTAGCTATCGAGGTAGAATTTGTATGGAGTCTTGTTACGATCGTAGTAGTTACGCATAACATAGCCCTCAAGATCATTATCGATGTTGCGAACAGATGTTGTAAGGATGTCGTAGAGCTGAGTGTTAGTAATGTGAATACCATTATCAAGAGCATAAGACAATACCAACGCTGCTACACCTGATACGTGAGGACATGCCATTGATGTACCCTGCATGTAACCATAATCCTCACCATATGCACGGCCTGTATATGGGTCAATAGTCTCTGCGGGGATTGTAGATAATACGTTACCAGCATATGACCACTGATTGCTGCTGTTTACTGCGGTCTCACCACCAGGAGCAGCTACGTTACAGCCATTTGCATGGTTTGTGTATGTTGTTGGGCAACCATCAGGGCCGATAGCAGTTACTGAGAGATACTTGTTGTAAGCACCAGGATAGTCAGCAGCGGGCTTTGCGTTATTACCAGCAGCGAAGATAGCTACACCACCAGTCATAGCATCACAGTTGCTCTTGTTCACGAAGTAGTTAATGGCGTTAAACTCAACGCTATAACCCTGCTCATACTGTGAGTCGCCAATCTGAACACCAGAATCAACATAACCCCAAGAGTTCTGGAGAATTGAAGCGCCATTATCAGCAGCATACTCAACACCTACAGCACAACCGTCAAGACCTGCACTACCCAAACCATCGAAGATCTGAATAGACATGATACGAACACCATTGCCACTGCCGTTACCACCTGCAACACCTGCAACACCGATACCGTTATTGTTTACAGCTGCAATTGTACCTGCAACATGAGTACCGTGACCTGAGTCACCCTTAATCTCATCACCATCAACGAAGCAATGGTCCCATGCGATGTTACCATTTCTCTGAACAGCATTGAGACCATGGATATCATCAACAAAGCCATTACCATCATCATCGACACCTGCAACACCGTTGAGCTCCTTCTGATTAACCCACATATTGTCCTTAAGGTCCTCGTGATCATACTTAACACCCTCATCAACAACAGCTACAACGACATTACGGTTACCTGTGGTATACTTCCACGCACCATAAGCGCCGATGTCCTCACCAGCCTTTGCACCCTGGAAGATAGCCTGGCTACCCTTGTTGTTGTAGTGCCACTGGAGCGAAAGCTTAGGATCATCGAATGGCTCCTCGCCAGCGCGTGTTACCATCTCATTTGAAGATACAGGTACAACCTGAACCTCAGGACGCGAAACAGTTGAATTGAACTGGATACGGTTCACAGAGCTGATAGCAGCAAACTTGTTAGCAACAGCATCGAGATCCATCTCCTTGTCGAACTCAACAGTAAACCAACGATGAAGGTTGAACTGACGCTTCTCCTCGCCATTGATGTTCATGTTGAACAAAGGCTTGATTGTGTTAACCTTCAACTCTGAAGCCAACTGATCGAGCTGAGTATTGCCAGAGCGGGTAGCAGAGCTCTCGATCCAGGCATCAGCAGTAGCATCATCTACAAAGAGCAAAAGCTTACCCTCCTCAGCGCACTCCGAAGAGTTGACAAACTTTGCCACAGCGGTCATCTCGGTAGCAACGCCATCACCCTCCAATGCTGGATCGGTAACACATGCAACAGATGCCATTGCAACAAACGCAAACAGTGATAATTTAAACTTGTTCATAGTTATTTAAAATAATTAAAATTTTCGCAGTATTTCTCGCTACAAAATTAATTATTTTATTTCATTTACAAAATATTAATGCACAAAAAGCATCACATCACACTAAAAATACCAAAAAAAGAGCGGTCTGCCCCAGAAGGAGCAGACCGCAGTGTCATATGGATAATTCAGCGATTATCGCATAAGTGAAAGCTGTGCCTGAGCGAAAGTTGTTGCAACAGGAGTAGCGTTGATAACAACCTTAGCCTCTGAAGCGATTGCGTTGTTAGCAACGCAAGCCTTCATTGCAGCAGCCTTAGGAGCGAACTGTGAAGAGCTCTGTGCAGCTGCAGCAGGAGCGATTACAGTAGCAGGAGTGAAGTTGTAGTATGTACCCAACACACCTGTTACCTGACCACCCTCGTAGCCGTAAACGAACATACCGTAGTATGTCTGAAGGCCTGCAACGACACCGTTCTCAAGAGTCATAACCATAGGATCGATTGTCTCATATGACTCAACAGCTGAGCTCATGTAACCATAAACCTGTGTACCATCCTGGTTGAAGTAGCCGTAGAGCTTACCATACTGTGAACCCTCGCTCTCGTAGCCGAGCAAGATACCCTCATTAGTAAGAGTGCCAGCAGCTGCATCGTAAGTTACATACCAAGCTGAACTGTCTACATCGTCGTGAATGAAGTAGAAGTCGTTGTAGCTCTTACCAGTGAGCAAAGAGAAGTTAAGTGTCTTAGCCTCCTCGCCCTCACCGTCAGTGAAGCTGTATGTACCAACAGCTACATCACCATCGTACTCAGGAAGAGTGTACTCGAACTTGTGCTCGATAACTGTACCATAGATAGTCACAGCGCGGAACAATACAACGTACTCAGAATCGCAGTTGTCAACGTTAACGCGAACTGTAACAGCACCTGTCTCAGCCATCTTACCGATGAAGTTCTCAGTGTACAAGTCAGCAGCGTAGTTAGAAAGGAGAGCGTCATCGTTCAAGCCCTGTGAAGCAGCGTTCTGATATGATGCCTTAGCACCCCACCAAGCCTTCATAGACTTGAGGTCATCAGGATTACCTGCGATGTTAACACCAATCCAGTAGCAAGCAGGAGTCTCTGCCTCAACAGCAGCCTGGTTCTCCTCAGCAGCGAATGATGCAGGAGCGCCTACCTGAACGTCGAGATTAACCTCAGGCATCTCACCTGTACCGTTGAAGTAGAAGTTGTAAGCATAAGTATTCTGGAGACGAGCCTCACCATCAGCAGTGTAAGGAACAGCTACAAGAGTCCAAATACCCTTAGTAAGCTCAACCTCCCACTTCTTTGTAGCTGCGTCGCCCTCGAAGATAACGAGGTCCTCAGAACCTGCGACGATAGCCTCAGCAACCTCAGAAGGATCAGCAGTTACATCACCCTGAGCGAATGCGAACTTGTAAGAAGCAACGTCAGCACCGAATGCGAAGTTGAAGATTGCCTTTGCAGTAGCACCATCAGCTGAAACATACATACCATCGTACTCAGCAACCATGTCGTAGTTTACGAACTCTGTGCCAGGCAAGAGGAACTGCATGTAACCAGTGGGGTTAGCCTGTGAGAAGTAGCCCATGTATGAACCACCATTGAATGCAGCGAGCTCAACAGAACCGTCAGTTGGGAACTTGATGATGCCGTCCTCAAGAACGATAGGAGAATCCATCCAAGTCAAGCAGTACAACTGGTAAACAGTACCACCATTGCTAACGTCGATGTGGAGAGGATATGCACAAGCCTTTGAACCGTCAGAGAACTCGAGAACATCACCTGCAATAACATTGTTAGGATCAGTGATATCGAACTCAACATAAGTGTCACCCTCAGCAGTGAAGCTGAAGAATGTAGGAACACCACCCCACATTGCACCGATAGTAGCAGCAGAGTAAGCGTTCTTTACACGGATGCGGTTAGCATCCAACTCATGCTGCTCGAACTCTACATATGCACCTGAACCTGCGAATGCATCAGCCTCCTCCATCATGCGGCAGAGAAGATCATCGAAGTAGATACCCTCGCCCAAAGATACCCAAGGCTCAGGAATCATAACAGTGAATGTGTACTCAGAGATAGCATACTTTGAAGCCTCTTCCTCATCGAGCTTGATAGAAACACCATACTTCTTACCAATCTCGAGCTTTGAGCCGTCGAAAGTAATAGTCAAATTAGCCTCAGTAGCGCCAGCAGCAAAATCTACTGATGTAGGGATAGTGAACAACTCTGAAAGCGTACCCTCAGCATCCCTAGCCTCAGAACGAAGTGTTACAGATGCAGCAGCATCAGACTTCACGCGAGCAACTACGATATCAAAAGAGGTGTCAGCATCCGTAACATTGATGGCAGCAGTACTTGGGAAGTAAACACCCATACCCTTGTCCTGCTCACCAGGTGTATAGTCTGCATACTGGTGCTCGCAAGATGCCAACGAGAGGACACCTACGAAAGCAAGTAGCAAACCTATAATATTAAACTTTTTCATACTCTTTCTTTTAATTGTGTTTTATACAGTCTTGAATGTCTATGATAATCAAAACTACTGAGCTGAACCAGCGCTCTTGAGTGTCATAGATGGATCAGGGTTGTTCAAGCCCTTCAACGCTGTGTTCATCTGAACCTCACCCTGTGGGATACAATATGTCCACCATGGAATACGGCCCTTTGTAGTGAAACGGCGGTTCTCATCGTAGTTTGTATCTTTGAAGTTAGTCTCAACACCCATATCCAAACGCTTCATATCGAACATCATAAGACCCTCGCCCCAGAACTCGATACCCTTCTGGAAGATAATCTCGTCAACGATGTCGTTAGTCTGGATGATGTAGCTTGGGTTACGGTAAGTCTTGATGAAGTCCATAAGAGCGATCATCGCTACGTCGTCACCCTGAGTGTGAGCCATAGCCTCAAGCTCGATGAAGTACATCTCCTCGCAACGCATCAAAGGAAGAGCAACTGCACCAGCAGTCTTGTACTCTGTACGGTTACCCTGACCTGGACGGAACTTGAAGAATGTGTAGTCAGCGAATGCGTTGTACTCATCAGCGTTGCTAAGCAATGATACAGGTGCGATGTTCTCCCATGAGTTATCTGGACCCTTCATCAAACGCTTACGGAAGTCACCGTTACCAAGGCGCTCGTAAGAGAGCTTGCTAACACCTGGGTGAGTGAGAGGACCGTAACCATAGTCTGCCTCAGGAGCCATGTGAGCGGGGAACTGGAACAAGTTGTTGATAACTGTATCAGTTGAGTGGTAGAGACCCCACATCCATGAAGAAGCCTTTGAGTTGAAACCTGTGATAGGGTTAGTCCACTCAGCCTCTGACAATACAGCACCACCGAACTCGTTGATAGCCATACGAGCGTACTCAGCAGCCTTCTGGTAAGCAGCGTTACCCTCGGGAAGCTCACCGTTCAAACCATCAGTGAAACCGCCCAACCAGAGGTATGTACGAGCGTAGAGACCATAAACAACAGCCAAAGTAGGATCAGTAACTGCAGATGGAGCATAATCACCAGAGAATACCTCCTCAGCGAATGCCAAATCCTCAAGAATGAATGTGAAGATCTCCTCACGTGTAGCACGTGGGTTGTTAGTAGCAGCCTCCTCATCAGTAGCCTCACTTACGATAGGCACTGTAAGACCCTCAACAGCAATCTGCTGAGCTGCGTAGTCTGTACCGTTCTGAACCTCAGCGTAGAGACACTCGTACAAACGAGCCAAGTCGAGGTAGAACAACGCACGATAAGTGCGAGCGATAGCAGAGTATGCGAGCAAATCGTCGTTACCCTCAACGAGCTTAATTACGTCGTTACAGTTCTTGATAACTGGGTAGTAAGTGTACCATGCATAGCTTGCCATGTAGCCGTTCTCGGCGTAACCACGACCCCATGCAGCGGGATAGTAACGGTTATATGCGGGAGCGTTACCCTTTGACCAACCACTTGTTACGATAAGCTGTGCAGCCTGATCATTGTGAACGCCCATACCGTGGTAACCGAAGTCACCATGCTCAGAACCAAGAGAAACGTACATCATTGACGATGGAATACCCTTCAAAAGATTCTCAGCAACGACCTCCATCTGACCAGACATAAGCTGACCCTCGGTGATTGTACTCTCCTTAGGGAAGGTCTCTCTGATACAGCCGCTGAGCGCGAGAACCGCAGCGAGTGCAACAGCTGTAGTCTTAAATATCTTTGTAAATTTCATAGTCTTATACCTTTATTAAATTAGAATGTCAAGGTTACACCACCAGAAATTGTACGGATTGGAGAGTACTGACCTGTGCCTGTACCGCGTGGGTCCATACCCTTACGCTTAGACCAATACCATACGTTATCGCAAGCTGCGTAAACTCGCAAGTTCTGAATATGACCATTCCACCACTTTGCTGGGAATGAGTAACCAAGGCTGATGTTAGAGATATTCAAATAGTTAGAGCTGATCAAGAAACGA
>JAEIGA010009120.1_pt1 | contig 15010 bp, 12 predicted proteins | sample 9270691 | NCBI WGS metagenome assembly JAEIGA01 (sample SAMN17057246, study PRJNA624740) | gut metagenome | biome: biome; isolation source: fecal sample | host: Bos grunniens | place: China: Xizang | collected 2019
CCGTAGCGGATGTTTTCCATAACAGTTCCGGTAAAAAGGTGTGTGTCCTGCAAAACCATTGCTATATTCTCACGCAATTTATCACGACTATATTCCCTGATATCAACACCGTCAATAGTTATCGTGCCTTCGTTAATATCATAAAACCGGTTAAGCAGGTTTGTAACGGTTGTCTTACCTGCTCCAGTAGAGCCAACAAATGCAATCTTTTGACCCGGCTTGGCATAAAGCGAGATATTTTTCAAAATAACCTTATCGGGATTATAACCAAAGGTGACATCGTGAAGCTCAACATACCCCTTCATACCCTCTGCGGATTTCGCATTTTCCACATCGGGTGTCTCAGGCTCGGAATCAATAATTCCAAACACACGCTCGGCGCCTGCCAAGGCGGCAAAAACCGTACTAATCTGCATTGAAAGCTGATTAATAGGCATTGAAAACTGTCTTGAATAGTTGGCAAAAACCGTAAGGTCACCGGGTCCGAAGCCGGTAGTGCACATCAAAACTCCGCCAATACCGACGGTTACTGCATAGCTTATCATACTGATATTATGCATAATCGGTCCCATAACACCGCCAAAAAACTGTGCCTTGAACTGCTTATCACGCATATCGTCATTAAGCAGCTCAAATTCCTCAACACAGGTATCCTCATGGTTGAAAACCTTAACAACCTTTTGTCCTGTAACAGTTTCCTCAATATATCCGTTAACGGCACCTAATGCTGCCTGCTGACCGGAATAATACTTTCTTGATTTACCACCGATAACCGAAACGGTTTTCATTAAAACAGGAACAAATACGACGGTTACCAAGGTCAGCCAAATATTTGTTGTAACCATAAATACCAACGTACCGATAAGGCTTACCACACCCGAAACAACCGAGGTCAGTGAATTATTAAGCATAACATCGATATTATCCACATCATTGGTAAAGCGGCTCATTGTTTCGCCGGTCGGGGTCGAATCAAAATACCTTACCGGAAGTCTTAGAAGTTTTTCGTAAAGTTCATTACGAAGCCGCTCGGTCGCGTTTTGAGAAACCGAAAGCATAATCCTTGCCTGCAAATAGCTAGAGAGAATGCCTAAAATATAGACCGCAAACATAATAATAACGGCTGCAAGGACGTAAACCATTACCTCCGGAAAGGAACCTAACGATATTATTTTCTGTAAAACCGGCAGCTCACTTACAGCAGTAATGGCCTTATCGGCTATTTTTCCGACCGCCGTAAAGGTAATATCGGCGTTTGGCGCCACTGCTAAGGTAATATGGTTAATTATAGGAGCCAACATATATGCACCGATAAGCGAGGTTACAGTGCTTAAAAGCATACAAAAAAGTACAAAAACGAGTCTTAGCTTATACTTTGAAACATAAGACCAAAGTCGTTTGACCGTAGCCGCTGTATTTTTCGGCTTGCCGTGAGGACGAGGTCCTCCGCCTCTGGGTCCTCCGCCTCTGGGACCCGGTCCAAGCATTTGCTTTTTGGCTCCCTCTGCCATTGTTCTGCTATACTGTCTTTGGAGGTCTTCTAATGTACGTTTAGCCATTATTTTTCCTCCTTTTCCATTTGAGAATAATAAATCTCTTGGTATTCACGGTTGTTCTTCAAAAGCTCTTGATGAGTACCGACACCTGTGATTTTGCCGTCATCCATAACAATTATTTTTTCGGCATCTATAACCGAGGAAATACGCTGAGCAATAATTATTTTAGTAGCATTTGGAATATCCTCACGCAAAGCACGTCTGATACCTGCCTCGGTAGCAGTGTCAACCGCACTTGTAGAGTCATCAAATATCAAAATCTTAGGTTTTTTAAGAAGTGCCCGAGCGATACAAAGTCTCTGCTTTTGTCCGCCCGAAACGTTAGACCCTCCCTGACCCAAATCACTATTGTAGCCCTTAGTAAAGCCCTCGATAAACTTATCGGCCTGAGCACTTGAGGCCGCCGCTGCAATTTCCTCTTCAGTGGCATTTTCATTACCCCAACGAAGATTTTCCAGAATAGTACCGCTAAACAGAACGTTCTTCTGCAGCACCATACTTACACCCTCACGAAGATTGTGAAGCGAATAGTCCTTAACGTTTATACCGTCAACCAAAACCTCGCCCTTGTCAACATCATAAAGTCTCGGAATCATTGAAACAAGAGTTGTTTTACCGCAACCGGTTGAGCCTATGACACCGACTGTGCTGCCGGCATCTATAGTCAGGTTAACATCATTCAACACCGTTTCCTCACTGTTTTTATAGTATCTGAACGAAACATTTCTAAACTCTATTTTACCGCTTGTAACCTCTAACTGAGGATTTGCGGCATTGATATCAGTAATATCAATTTCTTCATTCAAGACCTCTTTTATACGACGAGCAGATGCCATAGCTCTTGCCGAGGTCATAAGTAAAAATGTAATCATTGTAATAGACATCAAAATTTGGGTAACGTAGGTTAAAAATGCCGAAAGGTCACCTATATCCATACCGCTTCTGATTACGGCGTCCGAGCCGAACCACAAAACAGCTAAGGTTGTAAGATTCATACATACGGTTGTTACCGGATGCATAAAAATCATAATTTTCATTGCCTTCATACCTGATTCCTTCAGGTCACTGTTGGCGGTTCTGAAGTTATCGTTTTCGTGGTCCTCACGAACAAAGGATTTTACCACACGAATGTTGGTAACACCCTCCTGAACGGTGGAATTAAGCTTATCAATCTTAACCTGCATTTTGGTAAACCGCTTAAAGCCTAAAAAAATCAAACCGAAAATGCCGATTAGCATCAAGGGTATGGTAACTGCCAAAATTACCGAAAGACTGGGTCTTAAGGCGATTGCCATTACAACTCCGCCAATCATCATACCGGGCGACCGCAACGCCATTCGCAAAAGCATATTTACAAAATTTTGCATTTGAGTAACATCATTTGTAAGGCGTGTTACGAGCGAGCCGGTAGAAAACTTATCAATATTTTTAGAGGAAAATTCCTGAACCTTACCGTAAACATCAGAGCGCAAATCAGCCGCAAAGTTTATCGAAGCCTTTGCGCCGAAATAAGCACCTCCGACACCACCTGCCATCATAAACAATGCAATCAGAATCATACCGACCGCTGTAGCCACACTCTTTGTAATGGTCAAGGTTCCTTGCTCACCTGAGTTGATAACGGTTGATAGCATAAACGGCATTAAAACCTCGCCTATAACCTCAACTATCATACATAAAGGACCTATTATAAAATACGGTAAATAAGGCTTTACATATTTAAACCAAACTTTCATTTCATACTCCTTTCAGCTGCCGTGCGTAAATTCTCATTCATTTTTTCAAGACACTGAGCCAGAACATTCATATTATTCTCATCAATACCCTCGAACATAGCATAATCAATTTCTGAAAACAGTATATGCGTTTGGTTAATGACATTTTGACCCTTTTCTGTAATTCTTATATTATTTTTTCGACAATCGGTATCACAGGCAGTTCTTACTATAAATTCCCCTGCCTCCAGCTTTTTCAATGTAGTTGCCACCGCCGCAGGACTTATTTCAAAATGGTCGGCAATTGACCGCTGAGTAGCATCCTCGTGACGTGAAATATACATAAGAGTAATATGCTGACTGCGGTGAATACCAAATCTCTCAGCAGCCTGTCGTTCAAAAAGCCTGCGATGAATTCGGTCATTACGTCGAAATAATTCAACCGAACGTTTCAAATTTTCATCATATGTTTTTCCCAAATTATCACCTCAAAAGCAAAATAAAAAAACAGTTAACGCGTTTATTATTTACACGTTAACTATTTTATCACAATCTATATATATGTCAATAGCAATTATATAACAAACTTTAAATTTCACCTAAAATTTCGCTAAAAAGCGACCACGGATAAGCATTATCCGGTAAAGCTTTATATTCCTGCCGCTTTCCGCTTAAAACAAACCCAATTTTATGTGAAAACAGAGCAACCTGACCGTTATTGGACGAGCCGTATTTTCGGTCACCTGATACAGGATGCTTACGGCTGGCAAATTGCACCCTTATTTGATGCGTGCGACCTGTATGCAGCGTAATTTTAACAAGTGACAAAGTACCGTTTTCAGCCTCAGCCACACCCAATCTCACAAATTCAAGACTCGCTTTTTTGACACCCTTACGCTCACGCTTTACGACGTAGGTTTTGCTCCTGTTACGGTCATAAAACAGTAAATCCGAAAGAAAACCGCACTCACCGGTATCACCCTCAACCACTGCCAAATATTCCTTGGTAAAGGTTTTCTCTGTAATTCCGCGTGACAGCTCGGCAGCAGCTTTTGGTGTATTCGCAAACACCATTACGCCCGAAACCTCACGGTCAAGCCGATGAACCGTTAGCGGTTTAATCTCGCCTGCTGCCAACAATGTTGGCATACCGTCAACACCGTCCTCCGACAGAACCCCTGACGGCTTAACACAAACGGTGTAATCTTTTGTTTTTTCTAAAATTTTAACTGTTTTCATAAATTCCCTTAAAAAAGCCCGAGAAAATCTCGGGCTTGATTTTAATCTTCAATATCCTCTTCAGTCGGTTCTGCAACCGTAACCGAAATTTCCAAAACACGTCGTTCGGCAACCTTGGTAACCTTAACCAAAAGCTTATCGTAGCTGAACTCGTCACCCTCCTCGGCAATTTTACCGAGCTGCTCCAAAACCCAACCGCCGACCGAAACCGATTCGGACTCTTCGTTATCATCAAGCTCAAAATACTCAATCATTTTATCAAGCTGAGCACTGCAAAGAACAGTTACTGTGCCATCAGGATTTTTGACGATTTCATCAACGACCTCGTCATACTCATCCCAAATTTCACCTACAAGCTCCTCTAAAATATCCTCCATAGTGACAATACCGGTAGTACCGCCGTACTCATCCGATATAACCGCCATATGAGTCTTTTTAGACTGCATTAGCTTAAGTAGTTTAATTATAGGCATCTGTTTTGCGACAAAAACGGTAGGCTTTATTATCGACCTGATAGTCTTCTTGCCCGACTGCATCAGCTTATTAAAATCACGTATATGGATTACACCCGAAATACTGTCAACCGATTCATCATATACGGGCAATCTTGAAAAGCCTGACTCCTCAAAAGCCTTAGCAATATCCTCTAAGCTATCTGCTTTATCTACCGCAATCATATCAACACGCGGAGTTAAAATATCACCAACCGGACACTCACTGAATGAAATTGCGGAACGGATAAGGTCACTTTCCTCTTCATCAATACCGCCGCCTTCTTCAGCCTCTTCAACAATATTAATCAGCTCATCACCGGTAATGGTATCCTTATTATCAAGACGGAAAACCTTTTTAAGCATCTTTTTCCAAACCACGAAAAAGGCAACAAGCGGAGTGAATAAAAACATTAAAAACTTCAAAAAGCCGGCTGCAAACATCGCAAAGCTTTCAGGTTTTTCCTTAGCAATACTCTTCGGCGAAATTTCACCGAAAATAAGTACAACCACCGTCATAACGACTGTTGAAATCGTTGAGCCCAAGCTCTCGTTTCGCAACAAATCAATAAAAAGCACAGTTGCAATTGAGGTTGAAGCAATATTCACAATATTATTACCGATAAGCACTGTTGACAAAAATTTATCGTAATTTTCAGTTAGCGAATATGCTCTCGCGGCACTTTTAATGCCATCATCAGCCATCATCTTAAGACGGATTTTGTTTAATGAAGTAAAAGCTGTTTCGGAAGCTGAGAAAAATGCCGAAAAGGCAATCAAAATCACCAAAAGTAATAATTTCAGCCAAATGTCCGTATCCAAGAAAAAATTCCCCCTAAAGTAAAAATATTTTTATAATTAAATACACAACAATGATACCATAATATGTAAATGTTTGCAAGTGAGTTTTAGATTAAATGTATATTAAAAACGCATCAAGCAAAAGCCTTGCTTGACAAAAGGTCAAACAAGGCTTAAATGAAGTAAACTATTTAATTGCAGTGCTCTTTTCCTTTTGGATAACGTCGTGGGCACCACCCTCAACAATACTTGTTGCGGATACCAAGGTAAGCTTGGCCTTCTGTTGCAATTCAGGGATGCTCAACGCACCGCAGTTACACATTGTAGACTTAACCTTGCTTAAGGACAAAGCGACATTGTCCTTCAATTTACCGGCATAAGGTACATAAGAGTCAACACCCTCTTCAAATGACAGCTTCTTGTCACCGCCAAGGTCGTATCTCTGCCAGTTTCTTGCCCTGTTAGAGCCCTCGCCCCAGTATTCTTTAAAATAGTTGCCGCCGATGTTAACCTTATTGGTCGGGCTTTCATCAAAGCGGGCGAAATAACGTCCAAGCATAATAAAGTCAGCACCCATAGCCAAAGCCAAGGTCATATGATGGTCATAAACAATACCGCCATCGGAGCAAACCGGAACATACACACCGGTCTCTTCAAAATACTTGTCACGAGCCTCGCAAACCTCAATCAAAGCGGTTGCCTGACCGCGACCGATACCCTTAGTTTCACGTGTGATACAGATAGAACCGCCGCCGATACCAACCTTAATAAAGTCAGCACCTGCGTCTGCCAAGAATCTGAAGCCGTCAGCGTCAACAACGTTGCCTGCACCAACCTTAACGGTGTCACCGTATTTTGCACGAATCCAATCAATGGTCAGCTTCTGCCATTCTGAGAAGCCCTCCGATGAATCGATACAAAGCACATCAGCACCGGCCTCAACCAAGGCAGGAACGCGCTCTGCATAATCACGGGTATTAATACCTGCGCCGACAACATAACGCTTAGAAGCATCAAGCAGTTCATTGGGGTTACGCTTATGAGTATCATAGTCCTTACGGAAAACCATATAGCAAAGCTTACCGTCCTCACTGATAATCGGCAAGGAATTAAGCTTGTTATCCCAAATAATATCATTAGCTTCCTTAAGGCTTGTACCTTCTTTTGCCCAAACAAGCTTTTCAAACGGAGTCATAAATGAGCTAACAGGAGTGCTGGGCTCCATACGGCTGACACGGTAGTCACGACCGGTAACAATGCCCAAAAGCTTACCGTCAGAAGTACCGTCCTCAGTAACAGCTACCGTAGAATGACCGGTCTTTTCCTTTAAGGCAATAATATCAGCCAAAGTAGCGTCGGGACGGATGTTAGAATCGCTCTTAACAAAACCGGCTTTATGATTTTTGGCTCTGGCTACCATTGCAGCCTCATCCTCAATGGACTGAGAACCGTATATAAAGGAAACGCCGCCCTCGGTTGCCAAAGCAATAGCCAAGCGGTCACCCGAAACCGACTGCATAATTGCAGATACAAGCGGAATGTTCATAGTTATTGCCGATTCTTCACCCTTTTTGAACTTTACAAGCGGTGTCTTAAGGCTTACATTAGCCGGAACACATTCGCTGGAGGAGTATCCGGGAATAAGCAGATACTCATTAAAAGTATGTGAAGGTTCATTGATAAAAGTAGCCATTTCATTTCCTCCGTTATATTAAACTTATGTAAATAAAAAAACATTTATATTGTTGTTATTATATATTAAAACGGCTCAACAGTCAATAAAAATTTTGAAGTTTTATCAGGTTTGTCCAATTTGTTGCAAAAGAATAATATTATTAAAAGTATTTTAGCGTAAATTCAAAAAGCCGAGGCGTTAGCCTCGGCTCAAAGTTGACAAAAGTCAGACTATCTTTTACGGTACACAAACTCACGTTGAACAATGAAATTAAGGAAAAACAACATTATATCAACCGGAATTTTAGCAATGATCGGCGTCAAGTTCGGCCAAAGCATAGTAAGTCCGGTTACGGCACAGGCACTGAGCAGCATCAACACCGCCGCTATTAAAAAATACTTTGCCGTAGTTTTTTTATGTGAGCTATGACTGTGAAACACCATTTTATAATTTATCAGATAGTTATATGTTGCCGACACACAGCGTGCCAGAACTGTTGAAATAATAACGAAATATTTTGTAACATCATCAAAAGCCATACAAAGCACTGCAAACAGTATAAGGTCAATAGCACTTGCCGACATTGATGAAAACATAAATTTCACAAATTCGCTCAAGAATATCTTATAAATCCTTACTGAATCCCTCAGCGGTTTAAAATGGGTACTGTGATTATCCTTGGAATCATAGATTGTTTCAATAGGTACCTCAAATATAGGATAAGCGCCTCTGGCAGTAAGCAGCATTCTGGTTTCAAACTCAAACCGCTCACCGCTCAAATCTAAAAGCTCACGCATAAATTGAGCCGGTATTCCGCGAAGACCTGTTTGGGTATCACTGACATTAACACCGCACAAGGCTTTGCAAATAAACCTGGTCAAATTATTACCAAAGCGGCTCTTATTAGGTATATCTTCCCCGTTAAAATTTCTGACTCCCATTATAAGTGAGGCTTGATGCTCAACCAAAGCCTTACGGCATTTTAAAATGCACGATACAGTATGCTGACCGTCAGAATCGGCAGTGATGCACCCAATAATATCGGGGAAATTATCAAGACAAAACTTAAAAGCGGTTTTTAAAGCCCTACCCTTACCCTTGTTTTCGGTATGATGAATAACATAGCAACCGTCAAGCTGCTTTAAAATCTCATAAACCCACTGAAAGGACTCACCGCTGCCGTCATCGACAACAACAATAGGGTCAGAAAGCTTGTTTTTTAAAACATTTATCAGATTTATCAGGCATTCGCCCGGCTCTAACGACGGAATTATAATAGGTACCGCTCTATGCATTTTATCCCTCCCCCGGTTCTGCATCCTTGATATAAAGCTTTGTATTTAATTATTTTGCTTTGGTTTCACAATACAGGCAACGGTAAATCTTTTTAGACTTATCGGTCAATTTGAAAATATGAGGCAGCTCCTGCTCGCAGGATGTAATACATCTTGGATTCTTACAGAATATTACATTGGTCAATCTATCAGGAAGTTCCATCCGGCGTTTTTCGATAATCTCACCGTCTTTAATTACGTTGACGGTAACGCCTGAATCAATGTAGCCTAAAACATTGATATCAAAATCAAAATCACAGTCGATTTTGACAATATCCTTTTTGCCGATACGGTTGCTTGAAACGTTTTTGATTATCGCAACCGAGCATTCAAGCTTGTCCAGTCCTAAAAGGGTGTAGATTTCCATAGCCTTACCGGCGGTAATATGGTCAATAACAATGCCGTTTTTAATAGCGTCTATATTCATACCGTCACCTCCAAAAGCTTACATATCAAGGCCATTCGCATATATTTACCGTTCAGCACCTGCTTAAAATAAGCAGCTCTCGGGTCATTATCAATGGCTACGCTAATTTCATTAACTCTCGGCAACGGATGCATAATACTTAAATCCGGCTTGGCATTTTTAAGCTTTTCGGGAGTTAAAATATAGCTATCCTTCAAGCGAAGATAATCCTCCTCATTAAAGAAACGCTCACGCTGAACACGGGTCATATAAAGAATGTCCAGTTCAGGCATAACGGCCTCTAAATCGGTGGTCTGAATATATTCAATGCCATGCTCTTTCAAGCAGTCATTCTTAACATAGCTCGGTAATTTCAACTCGTCGGGAGAAATGAGCACAAACTTAATTCCAGTATATCTTGCCATTGCCTCAATCAACGAATGAACTGTTCGACCGAACTTCAGGTCACCGCAAAGACCGATTGTAAGGTCATTAAGTCTGCCCTTTTCGCGTTGAATGGTCAATAAATCGGCAAGCGTCTGGGTCGGATGGTTATGACCTCCGTCACCGGCATTGATAACCGGAATTGATGCATTCATAGCAGCAACAAGCGGTGCACCCTCTTTTGGATGACGCATTGCTATGATATCGGCATAGCAGGAAATGACTTTAGCTGTATCAGCAACACTTTCGCCCTTTGAAGCAGAGGAATCACCTGCCGATGAAAATCCGATAACATTACCGCCTAATTCATACATAGCGGCCTCAAAGCTCAAACGGGTACGGGTTGAAGGCTCAAAAAACAGAGTGGCAAGCTTCTTACCGTGACAAACCTCGCTATACTTTTTAGGGTTATCAATGATGTCGTTGGCAACATTAATCAAGCCATCAAGCTCTTCAACGCTCAAATCAAGGATACTTATTAAACTACCCAAAATATTCACACCTTTCTTAAAACCGGTATATTGATGATTATGCCTTGGCTCCGTTTACGCTGAGGTAATTTTTTATACGGTCAACGTTTTCTTTATTTTTAGGGTCAGCCTCAAGATACTCAATAATGTCATAAACATCAACAACCGAGTATACGGGGAATCCGAACTCCTCCTCGACCTCCTGCATAGCACCCTTTTCGCCCTTGCCTTTTTCCTTGCGGTCAACCATGACAAAGGTTGCGGCAACCTTTACGCCCTCTAAGCCGCCCAAAATTGCCATACTTTCTCTGATGGCGGTACCTGCAGTGATAACGTCCTCAACAATGACGACCTCCTCACCTGCCTTAGGAACATAGCCTACAAACACACCGCCCTCACCATGGTCCTTGGCTTCCTTACGGTTAAAGAAGAACGGCACATCAAGTCCCTGCTTTGAAAGGGCAATAGACGAAGAAACGGCAATTGAAATACCCTTATATGCCGGACCGTACAATACAGTACGCTTGTTGCCTATCTTTTCCAGATATGCCTTAGCATAAAACTCGCCTAACTTTGCAATCTGCTCACCGGTCTTGATATCACCGGCATTAATGAAATAAGGGATTTTACGGCCTGACTTTGCGGTGAAATCACCGAACTTCAGAACACCTGCATCCTCTAAAAACTTAATAAATTCTACCTTATAGCTTTCCATAATTTAACTCTCCTTTAATATGTACGGAAGGAATAATCCCCTCACCCACATAAATTAATCGCAGAACTCGGCTACGCAACGCTCATATGCGGCTACCGGGTCCTCAGCAGCGGTAATGGGACGGCCTACAACAATATAGTCAGAACCAATCTTCTTAGCCTCGGCAGGAGTCATAACTCTCTTTTGGTCACCAACATCACCGTCAGCAAAACGCACACCGGGAGTAACAGTCACAAAATCTTTACCGCAAAGCTCGTGTACCTTGCCCGCCTCCAACGGAGAGCAAACAACACCGTCAAGACCTGCTGTCATAGCATTATGAGCATAGTGCATAACGACCTTATCAATAGGTTCTTTAATAAGTAAATCATTTTCCATACTTTCCTGGTCGGTCGAGGTCAACATCGTTACGGCAATCAACAACGGACGCGTACCGTCAGCTCTTGTCAAGCCCTCCAAGCCTGCCTGCATCATAGTCACAGTACCGCCTGCATGGAGGTTACACATATCAACATCTAAATTACTTAAAACCGACATAGCCTTTTTAACGGTATTCGGAATATCGTGAAGCTTTAAATCAAGGAAAATCCTATGTCCGCGTTTTTTGATTTCTCTTACAATTTCGGGGCCCTCAGCATAAAAAAGCTCCATACCGATTTTAACAAACGGCTTTCTTCCGGTGAACTTGTCTAAAAATGTCAAACAAGCGTCCTTGCTCGCAAAATCGCAAGCGATAATTACATCCTTACCCATTAGTGTGCTCCTCCTATAATAGAACTTAAATCTGTAATATTATATTTTGCCATAACCTCAGGCAATTTCTCGATAATTTCCTTACAGCAGTAAGGGTCAACAAGGTTAGCGGCGCCCACCTGCACTGCAGTTGCGCCTGCCAGCATCATTTCAATAACGTCTTCAGCAGTAGAAATACCGCCCATTCCGACAATCGGGATTTTAACGGCATCATAAACCTGATAAACCATTCGCAAAGCCACCGGTTTGATTGCAGGACCGGAAAAGCCGCCCATTTTATTGGCGATTACCGGCTTTTTGGTCTTTAAGTCAATCCTCATACCTAGCATTGTGTTTATCATACTGATTCCGTCGGCACCGGCATCCTCACAAGCCTTGGCGATAGACACGACATCGGTAACATTGGGTGACAATTTTATAAGCAACGGTTTATTTGTCACCTTACGGCAGGCACTTGTCACCTCAGCAGCAGCCAAGGGACTGGTACCAAAGCTCATACCGCCACCGTGAACGTTAGGGCAGGAAACGTTAACCTCAAACCAACCGATTTGATTTTCCGCATCCAATTTTTCAACGGTATAAGCATAATCCTCAACCGAAAATCCGCTGACATTAGCCATAACCTTTTTTTGAAAGCATTTTTTAAGCTTAGGTAACTCTTCAGATAAGACCTTATCTACACCGGGGTTTTGAAGACCAACGGCGTTAATCATACCGCTGTCACACTCGGCAATTCTAGGTGTTGGATTACCGAAGCGAGGGTCACGTGTTGTACCCTTAAACGAAAACGTACCGAGGCAGTTTATATCGTAAATTTCGGCAAATTCATAACCAAAGCCAAACGTACCGGAGGCAGGAATAATAGGATTATCCATTTCAATTCCGCAAAGGGTAACTTTAGTATTTACCATATTATCTCCTCCCTTTCCAATACCGGACCGTCCTTACAGATACGCTTATTGCCGTACTTAGTCTTGCAGGAGCAGCCCATACAAGCACCGAATCCACAACCCATACGCTCTTCAAAGCTTAACTGTCCCGAGGTCACTGCAACCTTATCGATTGCCTTCAACATCGGCTCAGGTCCGCAGGTATAAAAATACGAATAATCAATATTTACCATTGCATCGGTTACAAAACCCTTAACACCGACACTGCCATCTGCAGTACAAACGGTAACCTCTGCACCGATTGCTTTAAACTCATCGACGAAGAATATCTCTTCCTTTGAATTAAAGCCCAAAACAACCGAAACTTTTTTACCCTCTGCAATCAGCTGTTTTGCAAGCATATACATCGGAGGTACGCCTACACCGCCGCCGAGCAGTAACGGTCGGTCACCCGATTTGGTTAAATCATAGCCGTTACCAAGACCGGTTAAAACGTCTAACGTTTCACCTGCTTGCATTTTAGCCATAACCTCAGTGCCGACACCGACCACCTTATAGATTATTGTAACAGCTTCACTGTCACAATCGCAAACCGAGATAGGACGACGTAAAAACAATCCGTCAAGCTTAATGTTTATAAACTGTCCCGAAGCCGTAATATCGCCGATATCACCCTTTAAAACCATTAAATAGGTGTTTTTTGCGATTTTTACATTTTTTGTTATTTGAAATATTCCTTGTTTCATTTGATTTTCCTTATGCATCAATTGTAGATACGCCCAGCGTGGTTTCCTCTAAAACGTCAAGCAAAACCTTAACGGTATCCAATGCTGTGAAAATAGTGACGTTGTTTTCGGTAGCCAACTGACGAATCTGATGTCCGTCATTCCTCTGATCAGAATCACCAATATCCTTAGTGTTGATAACATATGCAATATGACCCTGACGAAGTGCCTCCGGGATTTCTTCGTTACCCTCTGAAATTTTACCTAACAAGTGGGTTCTGATGCCGTTTTTCTTCAAGAATTCGGCAGTACCCTCTGTAGCCTGAATGTTAAAGCCGAGGTTATAGAAACGGCGGATAAGCGGTAAAGCCTCCTCCTTATCCTTATCGGCAATGGTTGCAAAAACGGTACCGTAGTTCTGCAAATGAGTACCTGCAGCCTGCAAGGCCTTATAAAGTGCACGGTTCAGCTTATCGTCATATCCGATTGCTTCACCGGTAGACTTCATTTCAGGTGAAAGATATGCATCAAGTCCACGAATTTTGTTAAACGAGAACACCGGAACCTTAACATACCAACGCTTTTTCTCCTCAGGATAAATATCAAATATACCCTGTTCCTTTAAGCTCTTACCCAAGATAACCTCGGTAGCGATGTCGGCAAGGCTATAACCGGTTGCCTTACTCAAGAACGGTACGGTTCTTGAAGAACGGGGATTAACCTCGATAATATAAACATCGTCCTTTTCGTCTACAATAAACTGAATATTGTAAAGACCGATAATACCGATACCTAAGCCCAGTTTCTTGGCATACTGTAAAATAATGCCCTTAACCTTATTCGAAATACTGAACGAAGGATAAACACTGATAGAGTCACCCGAGTGAACGCCGGTACGCTCAACCAATTCCATAATACCGGGTACAAATACATCACGTCCGTCACAGATTGCATCTATCTCAACCTCACGGCCCTCAATATATTTATCAACCAAAACCGGCTTGTCCTCATCAATCTCAACTGCGGTTTTAAGGTAGTGTCTCAATTGGTCCTCATTGGCAACTATCTGCATTGCTCTGCCGCCTAAAACAAAGGACGGACGAACAAGCACAGGATAACCGATTTCGGCAGCGGCTTTAATGCCGTCCTCAATTTTAGTTACAGCCTGTCCCTTAGCACGGGGAATATTCAACTCATTAAGCAGATTTTCAAATGCATTTCTATCCTCAGCACGGTCAATAGCGGCACAATCGGTACCGATAATCTTAACACCGCGGTCGGTCAAAGGCTGAGCCAAATTGATAGCAGTCTGACCGCCTAGCGAGGCTACTACACCCTCCGGCTTTTCGAACTCGATAATATTCATAACATCCTCCGGAGTAAGCGGTTCGAAATAAAGCTTATCGGCGGTAGTATAGTCGGTCGAAACGGTTTCGGGGTTATTGTTAATAATGATAGCCTCATATCCGGCATTCTTAATGGTCATTACGGCGTGAACGGTTGAATAGTCAAACTCAACACCCTGACCGATACGGATAGGACCTGCGCCCAAAACCACTATTTTATTTTTATTGGTCAAAACCGACGCATTTTCGCCGGTATAAGACGAATAGAAGTATGGAATGTATGCATTTGTATGGCAGGTGTCAACCATTCTGAATGACGGGAACATATTGTGTGCCTTACGGAAACTGTAAACCTCCATTTCAGTACAGTTCCACATACGTGCAACATATTTATCCGAGAAGCCCATTTTCTTAGCGGTAAGCAAAACATCCTTATCCTCTTTATGAGCC
>JAEIGA010009121.1_pt1 | contig 15010 bp, 9 predicted proteins | sample 9270691 | NCBI WGS metagenome assembly JAEIGA01 (sample SAMN17057246, study PRJNA624740) | gut metagenome | biome: biome; isolation source: fecal sample | host: Bos grunniens | place: China: Xizang | collected 2019
AGGGAACCACTTGCTTACACCCACATTATAGGAGGTTTTTTATTTTATTTGGTCAACTCCCAGGGGACTTTTCGTTTTATGGCAGTAAGTATGGCGTTTTTTCTTATGCGCCCAGCAGCGGCTGATCAAACTCATACAGCGCAATATTGATCTCCACCACGTTGAAATTCCCCTGCTCGATGAAGTAGCGGATGATCAAATCGAATTTGCTGCTATTGGTCAGGGCATAGCCTGCCCGGCCGATGAGGTCCTTTGTGGCCTCCAGATCCAGCTCCAGCGCCAGGGCCAGGGCAATGGCCGTGGGCTTGGTGGGCTTATAATTGGGGTTGTTGCGGATTTTGGAGAAATGCTGCTTGGTCAGCAGAGCCTTCTTGTAGATTTCCGAATCCTTCTTGCCGCTTTGGTCGATCAGCTTCAGCAGGGTTTCGGTAAATCCGGCATCGGCCTGCTTCAGCATATCCTCCAGGGACGCTGCCTTTGGCTTTGGAGCAACCTTGGGTGCCGCCATAGGCGCGCAGGGCAGGCTTTCCCGCAGCACAGCGGTTTCGCAAATCGCAGCCTCCCGGCGGCGGTTGCGGCGGAATTCATCCGCAGCCCCATACATATCCCGCCGGCAGGTGTCCACATAATTCTCATCGATGTAGCTGGCCACATCCCGGAACAGCTGCTCCGACAGCTTGAAGGCCTTGCCGTCAAAGACCACCAGGTAGATCTGCATTTCATGCTCCAGCAGGAAGGAACTGAAGGCCGAAATGGCGATCTGCAGCGCCAGGTCCTTCGGAAATCCATGATTTCCTGCCGCCAGCAAGGGGAAGGCAATGCTCCCGCAACCATGGGCCTCCGCTAAATCTAAGCAGTGGTCATAGGCCCGCCGCAGCAATTCCGGCTCCCGGTGCTGCCCGTCCTCCCACACCGGCGTGGCCGCATGGATCACGAACCGGGCCTCCAGGTCAAAAGCCGGGGTAATGGCCGCCGAACCGGGTTCAATGTAGCCAATGGCCTGCCGCGCCTCCAGCAGCCGGGGCCCAGCCGCCCGATGGATCGCCAGGTCCACCCCGGGGCCCACCTGGGGATGCCGGCTGGCCGCATTGACAATGGCGTCCACCCACAGTTTCGTTATGTCGTGCCGAATGATCTCAAAGGGCATTTTCGCTCCCCCTTTCTCTCTTTTTTATAGTTTACCATACCCCTGCCCCGTTGTCCACTCCCCCGCAAAAAACACCCCCATAAAGAACGGCTCTCGCCGTCTTTATGGGGGTGAAGTATCAGATCTTAGCGATCCTTTTGAAAATTATTTCTTTTCCTTCTTGCGCTTCAGCAGGATAATGATCACTGCCAGCAGTGCCAGAACGCCAGCGATTGCGCCCACAAACAGAGGCGTGTTGGCGTAGAAGATGACCAGGGCATTGGGAGAAACGGTCACTCTGGTGAAGGTCTCCTCAAACTCGTTGGTCTGGCCCTGTGCATTGGCTGCACAGTCGCTGCAGGTGATCCGGACCTGGGCATTCAGGCAGACGGGGATGGTGAAGGTCACCTTGCCGTCATTCTCTTCCAGGTACTTGCGCAGTTCCTCGCCGGACATTTCGAAACGCAGGCTGATATCGGCACCGGTCTCGTCGTCCACCAGAGGATTGCCATCGGAATCCAGCAGAACCACCTTCAGGCTGTCCAGACGACCGCCTTCATCACCGGGGATGATGGTCACAGTCTGTTCCTCGGTCTGGTAACGGCCGTTGTTTTCCAGACCGGAAATGGTCAGGTCGGGCTTGGTCTGGTCAACCGTAAAGGCAACCGTCAGGCCCTTGACATCGCTGAAGGAAGTGGTGGAAGTCTTGTCGGTAGAGGAAACAACAATGCTGTACTCGCCTTCAGCAGCAAACAGATCCTTGCTGATGACATAGGTGCGCTTGCTCCACTGACCGTTTTCGGAGGTCTGGGTGGTCGTAAAGTCGGCGCCCTCACTCAGTTCCGTGCCGTTGAGCTTGATGGAGTAGTTCTCGATGGGATCGACATTGATTTCCACGATGACCACATCGTTTTCCACGCTGTAGACATAGTACTGACCGACCAGGTCCTCAGTAAACTGATCGCCATACAGGAAGATGGAGCCTTTTCTGTTGATGGAGAACTGCACGGTCTCGTAGGTCTTGCCGTCATCCAGCAGGATGTCGGAGCAGCCATTGCCGGACATATCCTTGACAGAGCAGGTCAGCGTGTACAGGCCGTCGGCAGGCAGATCTTCCACCGTGTAGGTATAGGTCTGGCCCTCAACCACAGTCACAGCCTCGCCCAGATCGATGTTCTGAACGGTATAAGTGCCGTCCTGGTTCCGAATCACAGCCTGCAGGACTGCATTGATCGTAGAAGCATCCAGGTTGGTATCGTCGACGGTGACCGTGAAGGTATAGACATCATCCTTGTTTGCGGAGTTGATGACGATATTGGAAGCATTGATGGTGGGTGCGGTGGTATCCAGGGTCAGCTCATTGGAGGTGTAGGTATTCATCTTGTTACCGGATTTATCCTGATAGGAAACGGTAACGATGTAGTCACCATCCTCCGTCAGCGTGAAGGTACCGATGTGCAGATCTGTGCCATTGTTGGTCCACTGAACATCCACATCATAGCTGACGCCATCCTTGGTCACGGTGACGGTAACGTCATCGGAGAAGAAGTTGGCCTCGGTGATGGTGATGGTGGCGTTGATATCGCCGGCATAGTAGTCAATGCCATTGGCGCTCTGCGCGGGTGCGTTGTAGCTAATGGTTGCAGTGGGCGCAATGTTATCCACGACCAGGGTGTTGCTGTCCTTGTCATTCTTGACGCTGGTGTTGCCGGAGCGGTCCACCACAGTAAAGCCAACATAGCCATTGAACTGGTTGGTCGCGATCAGCGCACTGGCAGGGATCTGGAAGGTGGCCGTAAAGACATTGCCGTTCTGCGTTGCCGCAACCGTGCCGCTGCCGCCCTTGTTGACAGAGCTGACGCCGGCGTTGAGAACATACTCATAGGCAAACTCCACGATACCTGCGGTGTTATCCACAGCCGTAATGGTTACGGTAACAGGCTCGTCGTAGTAGCCGAAGGTGATAGCATCGAGGATGGTGTCCCACAGATTTTCACTGTAGCTGATGGTCAGGCTCTCGGGAGCGGTCTTATCCACGGTCAGCAGCTGCTGTGCCAGATCGTTGGACTCCCGCAGGGCCAGATCCTTGTACTCCACATCCAGGGTGTAGTTTGCCTCGCCCTGGAAGGTCAGGGTGATGTAGTGGATATCGGGATTTGCTGCATCAACGCTCCATTCGCTGTACAGGACTTCGCCAGCCACTTCGTTGCCGGCAACGTCCGTGGCGACGATGTTGAAAATAACATCATCCGCGCGGAAGTTGTGCTCGACAATGGTGACAACCACTTCTGCGGTGTCATCGTAGTACATACGCTCAGCGCTGTTTTCGGGGCTGACGCTGACCACGGGATCGGTGTGGTCGATGGTCACGGTCTCAGCGGTGTAGGTATGCATCTTGTTGTCGGAGCGGTCGGTGTACTCAATCACCAGATTGTAGTGGCCCTCCTGGTCCAGTACGATGGTGTTGACCCACTTACCGTCCACTTCGTTGCCTTGCTCATCGGTAAAGGCGGTCCAGGTGGCGCTTTCAAAGCTTACCAGCTGGCCGTTGACGAAGGCCTGCACGCCCAGTTCCTTGTTGCTGTCGGGATTGTTGTCATCACGGCCGACGGCCTCACCGTTGAAGAAGTTGTCCTCAGTGATGACGACGGTGGCAACAGCCTTGTCATTGTAGTAGTGGTTGCCGTCAGCGACCTGCTGTGCCTCGGTCCAGGTCACCTCGATCACGGGAGCGATGTCATCGACGATGATCTCCACATTGCCGGTCTTCTCATCGGTCTTGTTGGTCGCCTTATCGACTGCATAGTAGGAAACCTTGCCACGATACTGCTTGCTGATGGTGAAGGTAATCTTGCCCTCCTCATCGGGCTCAGCAGATTCCCATTTGCCATTATAGTTGTAGTAGATCGTTGCCACACCGGAGGTCAGATCGGATGCGGTAATGGTAACGGTCATGTTGGCATTGTAGTAGCCGAAGGACAGAGCCTCCAGCACCTCACCCCAAACGTCGTTGGAATAGGCGATCTCCACCTGCTCAGGAGCATTCTTGTCCACAGTCAGATGCTGTTCAGCCAGATCATTGCTCTCTCTCAGAGCCAAATCCTTATACTGCACATCCAGGGTATAGTTGGCCTCATCCTTGAAGGTCAGGGTGATGTAGTGAACATCGGGATTCTTCTCATCGGTGACCCAGGCGCCGTAAACGACCTCGGTCTCCACTGCATCGCCTGCCAAATTCATGGCAGTGATCACAAATTCCACATCGCTGGCACGGAAGTTGCGCTCCACGATCTTCACGGTAAGAGTCGTATCTGCAGGATAGTATGCGCTGTAATCGCTGTTGATATTGCCGCTTGCATCGACACGAACGACGCTATGGTCGGGATCAACACTGACAACAGGATTGGTTTCGTCAACCACGATCGGAGCAGAGGTATAGGTATCCATCTCGTTGCCGGAGCGGTCGGTGTACTCGATCACCAGCGTGTGCTGGCCTTCGTCCTTCAGCGTAATGGTATTGACCCAAGTGTCTGCAACCGCATTGCCTTCGGCATCGGTGTACAGCTGCCACTGCTCAGCATCAAACTTCACAAGCTTACCGTTAACATATGCCAGAACACCCTTATCCTTGTTGCTGCCGTCATTGTAATCGTTTTCCGCAGCCTCGCCGTTAAAGAAGTTCTTTTCATTGATCACAACGGTAGCCACAACCGCACCGTCATAATAATAGATACCTTCGTATTCCTGCTTTGCCTCGGGCCAGGTCACATTGATGCCGGGTACGATGTTATCGACAATGATCGTAATTTCGCCGGTCTTTTCGTCAGACTTGTTGGTGGCATTGTCTTCGGCGTAGCAGCTGACCTTGCCCTCATACTGGGCCTCGATGTCAAAGCTAATCTCGCCATCAACAGCTTCCTTGCTCATCCATTCGCCATTATAATTATAGTGGATTTTGGCAACGCCGGAAGTGTCGTCCTTGGCACTGATGGTCACCGTCATCTTGGCCTGGTAATAGCCAAAGGTCACAGTTTCCAGAATCTTGCCCCAAACGCTCTCGCTGTAATGGATGAACACATCATAAGGAGCCTCGGTGTCAACCTGGACCTTGCCAATGGATGCAAGCGCATCCACATTGTGGCCGGCTTCAAAATTGTAGGACACACACAACAGCAGTTCTTCGTAAACACCATCTTTCATGGTGTAAGTATCCAGCCAGTTGACCGGATTATGCCGTTCGCCGACTGCCACAGGCACAGCCAAATTGAAGGACACACCATTTTCCGTATAGGTGATCACAGGATTGGTAATGTACCAACCGGTATCAGACAGCGTACCGCTGATCGCAAAGTTTTCGCTGTTAACGGCCTTCTGGCCAATGCTCACCTCGATGGTACCTTCCCAGGACTCATAGCAGCCATTGCCTTCACGGGTAACTTTGATGGTAATCGTACCATAGTTACCATTTTCAAAGTGCACCGTGTTGCCCTTCATATAAACACCATTCAGGTAATCGGTGCTTTCAGGAATGCTCAGAGAATACTGGAAGGAAATCTCCTCGTTGTCGCTGGTATGGGTAGCATACAGGTTTTCCGTGCAGATCATCTCGACCGCATACTCACCATCCTTGTTGCTGACAGACGTAGCGCTGCCATCCTTAAAGCTGATGACCTGATCTGCCTTCTCGATGGTCAGGGTGTACGTCAGTTCCTTTGCTTCGTAAGTGCCGTCACTTGCAATAGCGCAGGTAATCGTAACAGTGCCGGACTTATGCACAGTGACGTTGCCTGCTGTGTCAACGGTAGCAATCTCGTTATTGCTGGAGCTGTAGGTCACAGCACCGCCGCCCAGGACACCGTCCACGCGGTTGACAAAGATATTTCTGTCGCCATTTTCGTTGACATCGTTGTAGGTAATCGTATAGTCGCCGGGCTTCACGAAAGCTGCATCGGACTGCTCAACGAACACGGTAATTTCCAATTCAACAACTGCTTTGTTGTAGTTGTCGTTGCCGGCTGCCGTAACAGTCAGCACAAACACGCCGGCGTCCTTGGGAGTCACAACGATATTGCCGTTTTCGTCCACAGCAACCTCCGGCAGCTCCGCTGCGGAAGACCCATCCTTGTGGACGATGGTAGCAGCAGCGGTAACGCCTTCGACAATAATACCGTTGACGGTGTAGTTGTAACTATAGGTCTGATTGGGGTTGTAGATGATCGTCTGCTCACCCTTGACCTCCAGGGGCTGATCCGCCTTCACTACCGTCAAAACATATTCGACTATCGAAGGGGCATATCCGTCGGCTTCTGCTTTGGCAGTAATGGTGGCCTGGCCGACACCCTGGATGGTCACGGTACCCTTACCATCCACCGTAGCCACAGCATCATCGCTGGTGGAATAGGTATAGGTAATCGTCACACCATAGTTATCACTTTTGGCCTCATTTTCAAAGGTAGCATTGGGGCCGTACTTCACAGTCTGATCTCCGGTTTTTTGGAAATAAACGGAAAGTCCGGAAAGGTTGATCTTCAGCGTGTAGTAAACCGTTTCAGACTGCGCATAAATGTCGGTTCCTTCAAAATATGCACCAACCCGGATGGTGTAGACATTGCCGTTACCTTCGAGCTTTTTTTGCAGTTGTCTGGAGAAGGTAATCTTGCCGTTTTCGTCAATGGAGGAAATCATCTCATCCTCCCACACATAGTGCACCTTCAAGCCCTTTGCATTAGTTACCGCATTGGTATAAACGCGGCGCCAATCCATGAAAGACACCGTTTCCTTGGGCAGGCTGTCATAAGTAACAGCGGGTTCCAGGCCTTTCTCGAACTCGGGCTTGGTCTGCTCCAGTCTCTCCAGAGTCGCATTTTCCACCTGCAGCGTGATCTTCTGCGTCACGCCATCCCAGGTAAACACGCCGGAAATGCTGCCGCTGATGCCGGTATAGGTATAGGTACCATTGTTGTTCCGGATCGGCTGCAGCTCCAGCTCATAGGTGCTGACCAGTTCAATGGAGCTGCCGTCCAGTTTTGCTTCTTCGGTATGGGCAGGGCCGGTCACGGTTGCGAAAACAAACCAACCTTCCTTATCGACATCATATTTAATGGTGGCATCTTTTACCAGCACCACCATATCCTCCTTGCCGCTGACTACACCAGTGGGTGTGCTGACAACGGTAGCAAAAGCATCGGGATACACCCGGTTATCTTCCCCATCCAGCAGAATAATCTTATCTGCGTCTACGGTCAGGGTGACGGTCTGATCATTGGTACCGTCATGGTTCCAGTCCAGTGCGCACACATAGGTAATATCACCGGCCTCGATCCACTCCTTGGTGATCAGTGCCCAAACGGTCAGTTCCGGGACACCAGCCACATCCACGTTGGCATCAAAGTCCAGATCCGTGCTGTTGCCGTTGGGATGGTCGGCAGGACGGGTCAGATCCAGGGTGGCGCCGCCGGCATAGCCCACGGGCGCAACGATCTTCACACCCACATACCAACCTTCCAGGCGGCCGATGGTAGCATCTGCCTCATGCTTGGTCAGAGAAATGACGGTGTCATTGGTAACGGTGATGGCAGCAGGATTGCTGTCTTCCACGGCCAGATCTTCCGGCAGGGTCACGATGGTGCCGTAAGCCTTGGGGTAGACCTGCTCACCTTCTGCGTCCAGCAATACCACCTTGTCGGCATCCACGGTCAGGGTGACGGTCTGGTCATCAGTGCCGTCATTGTCCCAGTCCAGGGTCAGCACATAGCCAATGTCGCCCTTTTCGATCCAGTCCTCGGTGATCAGCGCCCACAGGGTGACAACCTTGCCACCGGCCTCGTCAGCGCTGTCATCAAAGCTCAGGTCCTTGCTGTCGCCGTTGGGATGGCCCTCGGGACGATCGCAATCCAGGGTGGCGCCGCCGGCATAGTCAGCAGGAGCGGTAATCTCCACGCCCACATACCAGCCTTCCACACGACCGATAGAATCATCGGCCTTTTCCTTAGTCAGCGTCACAACCTTGTCATTGGTAACGGTGACATTTGCCGGATCTTCTGCGTTCACGCTTAAGTCCTCCGGTTTTGTCGTAACCGTGCCAAAAGCATCGGTTTGCGCCGCATGAACGGAAATGACACTGGCGGGCAGCAGTCCGACCAACATGATCAGACACATCAGCGCAGCCAGGATCCGTTCCATCAGGGTTCTGCTCTTTTCCATTTTTTATTCCTCCCCGACAGGTTGTTTCCTGCCAAATTTTTCAGTTGCTAAAAACGTAACGGTAATTTTTACCGTTAAAAATACAGTGAGACGCAAATGCCGTAACAAACAGGCCCAGGAACACATAGCAGGCATATCCGCTGGCGTTGGTCACGGCCAGGCTGATGATGAGTGCCACCAGGCTGGCGGCCATCAGCGTATCGGCAACCGCAGCCGCTCTATTCTGCCAGAAGCAGAACAGGCCAACCTTCTTCCAGCCGCTTTTCTTGTGGTTTTTGCGTTCCCATGCCCTTCTTCGACAGCTCAGGATGCTCTGGCAGGTAACACCCGTCACCAGAGACAGCCAGAACAAAATGCCGGCCAGCAGGCTGGCAGTGGGCCCGCTGAGCTTAGGATGGGGCATCATCAGCAGAAAGCTGACACCCATCACGCAGAAGCCGCCCAAGGTAAGCCACAGCAACATTCGATTTTTCTTTGTTTCCATGGCCGCTCCTTTATGCGATCACTTCGTTGGTATGGATGTAAGTAATCTCATACTCAACCGTAAACTGCTGGGTCTGGATCGGCATTTGGGGCTGAGGCTGCATTTCCTGGGCGCTAAGCACCGTGGTCTCGCCATATTCACCGCCAAGAAGTGTGGTCTCGCCGTATTCACCGCCAAGGACGGTGGTCTCGCCGCCTTCGCTTCCCAGGACCGTGGTCTCACCCAGATCCTCCCGGGACAGCCGGCTGGTGGAAATTTTCTCGGTAATCCTGCCGGTACCAAAGGGTGTTTCTTCCCGCTGCTGCAACCGGCCGGAGGGAGAGATCTTATCTGTCACCTTGCCGCGCTGCATATTCACCGCACTGGATTTATAGGCTTTGTCTCCGGTCTGCTCGTTCTGCATCCGAATGGCCTCGATGGCCTTCTTGGCAGTTCGACCGGACAGGTCGTTGACCACCTTGGGGATCCGCAGGACAAAGAACAGCACGATGGATGTGACCAGCATCAGGCCGCTGGCGATCGCCGCGCCAATGAAGATATAGCGAAATACTTCGTAACTCAAATCCATTGTCCGTCCCCCCTTAGCCCTGGGCCGTTTCCAGACGGCGGATGATTTCCGCCGCAGATTGCTGCAACCGCTCTGCCAGCTCCTTCAGTTCCGGGTTGGCGCCCTGGATCTCATCGGCGCCGGTCTGGATGTCGGCAAGCACCGCAATCATTTCCGCAGGCGTTTCCACGGCCAGGAAGTCGCTGAGGCTTCCGTCGATCAATCTGCTGACCTCGATCCAAACCTGCAGGCGATAGTCTTCAGAGTAGTCTTTGGCCTTGTCCTTCAGCTCCCGGACCATGTTCCACAGATTTTCGCGCTGGGCCTTCAATTCCTGGACCTGAACCACCTGGCTGCCACGCAGACCGTTGATCTTGGTGGTACACGTGGAAATATCGCAGAAGATCGCGGCGATCTCGCCGTTTTCCGTTTCGTTGTCCCGGACGCCATTGAACCACTTGGCCGCATTGGCGTAACGGTCACGATCCGTGCTGGCGCTGTAGTAAGACAGGAAGCTCCAGCCGATCTCATAGCAAACATCCTGATAGCCTTCCGGGTTCGCTTTCTTCAATTCTTCCAGCACCTGGGTGGTCTGGGTATAGCCGTTGGAACCGGTCTGATCCAGGCCAGCCAGCAGCTTCAGCAGATGCTGGCCTTCATTTTTATCCAGCAAATAGTCCTCCGTCAGGTATTCATTCAGCCGAAGATAGGCATCCGTGCGGGTGGGATCCGTCAGGATGGCCTTATAATATTCTGTAACGCTTTGGGCATTGGCCAGAATCAGGTCATAATTCTCGCCCTTTTTATTCTCTGCAGACACATAACCCCAAACAGAAACACCGGCCAGCACCGCACTGAGCACCAGCGTGGTGATGAAGGTGCCAAGCTTGCGCTTCTGCTTTTTCCGGTAGATGTCATCGATCTCGTTATAATGTTCCAGCGCATACATCAGCTCTGCGGCGGATTGATAACGGTCGTTGGGGTCTCGCTGCGTACACTTCAGAATAATGCGCTCCAGGCCGCTGGACAGGCTGGGATTGATCTCCCGGATGGGCTTGATCTCATAGGGCGGCTCGCAGGGATTTTTGCCGGTGACCAGATGATACAGCGTGGCGCCCAGACAGTAAATGTCCGTTCTGGCGTCGGTCTGTCCCATGCCGCCGAACTGCTCCGGAGCCGCATAGCCCACCGTGCCCAGGCAGGTGGTATCCGCAAGATTCTTTTCCTTATATTCACGGGCTGTGCCGAAGTCGATCAGAGAAACATTGCCGTCCGGCTTCAGCATCACGTTTGAAGGCTTCATGTCGCGGTAGATAATGGCCGGAGTTCTCGTATGCAGATAACCCAACACGTCACAAAGCTGTTTGGCCCAGGAAATGACATTTTCCTGGGGCTGGGCGCCGAATTCATCCAGCGCCTTGTTCAGGGAGTTGCCCTGGATGTAGTCCATGATGATGATAAAGGACTCATCCGTATCGATCACGTCAACAATACTGGGCAGGTTCGGGTGGTTCAGTTTCTTCAGAATATCCGTTTCCGCCACCAGGCCCTGCTTGACGATTTCAAAATCCTTGATGCCGTCCTTGCGGACCTCTTTAACCGCCCATTGTTTGTTGGCCTTTTCGTTCATCGCCAGGTAGACAACGCTCATGCCGCCCTGACCGACTTTATTCAGAATTTTATATTTTCCGTCAACAAGGGATCCTATTTCGAGCATGTTCTCTCTCCTTAGAAGGTTCTGACCAAGACAACCGAGATGTTGTCCCGTTCCTGGCGCTGCTTATTTAGTTCGATCAGGCTGCGGGCGTTGCGGTGCATCATATTGTCATCAAACAAAGCGCCCGGTTGTAGCTTCTCAAAAATTTCGTCGGCAGAGATTTCGTGACGGAAGCCGTCCGTACACAGCATATACACAGCGTTCTGCTGCACATCGCCGAAGAACATATCCGGATACACCGCATCGGAAGCGCCGACGCACTGCAGCAGCACGCTTCTGCGGGAATCTTGCTCCGCCTGTTCCGGCGTCATATTACCCATGGCCACTTCTCTTGCCACAAAGGTCTGATCCTGGGTCAGCTGACGCATGGTATTCGTCAGCTCATAGGCCCGGGAATCGCCCACATTCAAAATGTAGTAGCGATTTTGAGTCAGCAGAGCGGCCACCACCGTGGTGCCCAACCGCACACCCTGCCGGGCGCCGTAGGCCTTGATAGTCTGGTTCTGCTGGGTGACGATCCGGTCCCACTGACTGCGGATCGTGGAGTCCTGCAGGGGTGCGTTGCACAGCAGGGGCAAATCGTTGAGCGCCCAGTTGCGGAAGGCATTGATCACCGACGCACTGGCCACCTCACCTTTATCCAAACCGCCCATGCCGTCACACAGCACAGCCAGGGTCATCCGTCCCAGGTTGGTGTTCATCACCATCACCGACAGGCTGTCCTGATTGGTCTTCTTTACGTTGCCGATATCGGTATCGGCAGAAACAATAAAATTCATAAGCTATTCCTCAATTCCGCATCCGCCCACGCCCATCAAAAGCCGTGCAGCAGACGATAGAACACACCCACAATGACATCCATGTACAGGGTGACTACCAACAGGAGGGCCAAGACAATGATAACCGTCTTGGCAGTCTTCTCGTTCTTCGCCATTTTGGCATAAGTATCGTCCTCCACCGAAGCCTCCGTCTTGGGCGGCTGTTTCAGCACCAGTGCCATAAACCAGACCAGTGCCAGGCTGACGCATGCCAGTACCGAAACCACCATGCCCAGCACCGTGAATTCATACCGCACTCCCGTCCCCAGATGCAGCCCGCCTTCAACGATGCCCATACTGCCGGTTAAACTCATAATATCCGGCAGTACGGCGATGGCCGTGGTGGGCAGAAACAGGAGAACACCACTGAGCATGTCGCTTCCGTAATGCCGCAGGATCAGCAGTAGCGCTGATGCCAGCATGAGATACCGCACTTCCCCCAGCGGCATGGAACACACGGAGGCATCAACCCCCGGAGCATCCCCCCGTGCCTCGGTTCTAATCAGGCAATCGCCGAAGGACAGTACAACAACCAGGACGATCAATCCCAGGGTAATCCAGCGCAAAACCAGCGCAGGTTTGCTGTTGCGGTAGCGCATTGTGCTCTCTCCTATTCTTAACAATTAGTAGAGTCTAAACTCAAATTCCTCGTTAGCCAGACGGACCTTATCTCCATGGGCCAGCTTCACTTCCATATTACTGTTGATCATGCCGCCGTTGACGTAGGTATGATTGGTAGAATTGGTGTCCACCACGAAGAATTCGCCATCGCGGTTGACAATATTTGCGTGGCTTCTGCTAATGGCGGTGTTGTCGCCAATGAAGTAGTCCACAAAGCTACGCTCCTTGCCAATACGGAACACAGGCTTGTTCAGGTCAATTTTCTCATTATTCTTTGCTCGAACCAGGAAGGGATTACGCTTTGTCGGTTCGCTGGCGCCAGACAATACAGTTGTCTCTCCATACGTTGCCGCGCTCAGCACAGTCGTCTCGCCAAAGCTGATGGGTGCCGCCTGCGGACGAGGTTGCTGAACAGTTTGCTGGGGCATCACCGCCGCCCGCTGCGGCTGTTCCACAGACGGTTGCTGCATAACAGTCTGCTGCGGAGGGGTTACCACCTGCTGTACAGGGCGAGCAGGTTGCTGACCAGGCACTGCATATGCCGGTGCGGCCGGTTGGCTCATTGCAGGTACGGTTTTGGGGGCTGCCTCGGATTTTTTCTTGCCCTGCTTTTCCTTTTTCGCTTCCTGCTGTGCTTTGTAAATGGCCGCATTTTCTGCGTTGTAGTGCTGCATCAAATAGAACCAGGACATCTCTTTTTCAGATGTATCCGCTGCCGGTGCAGTCTTGGGTGCAGGAGCAGCTTGCGGAACTCTGGAAATACCAGGTGCTGCCCCTGCTCCAGGAACAGCCATCCTGTTTTGCGGCTGCGGCACAGGCTGCTTCGGGGCAACATCTGTTTTTGCAGGAGCGCTATTTACCGGCTTCGGAGAAACAACAGGGGTATGAACGGGAGCGCTCGCATGATTGACAGGCGCAACAGGGGTATGAGCGGGAGCGCTCGCATGATTGACCGGAACAACAGGCTGAACATTCGCTCTCACTTTTTGGGGTTCAAGAGCCACTTTGGGTTGTTCATGCACCGCATTCGCCTTAAGCGCAGCAACCGCAGGCTTTTCGATCTGCTCAAGGACTCTCTTGAAATCGTGAATATCCACATACGGCGCACCGTTCAAATATGTCAGCAACTGCGCGATATGGTCACAGTTCTCAGTTTGATCAAACTGCGTGCTGATAATGAGGTTCTTGAAAAACGCGCCCAGATCAGGATTTTTTCTCTCACTATTTAAGATCGGCAGGCAAATCACGAACGCTTCGCAGGAGGAAACATCGACGTAAATATGCTCCAGCTCCAGCAGAAGGCTGTTCGGATCCAGCATGTAATCTTCTGCCGAAAGCATCGCATCAATGATTCCATTAAAAACACCTAACAAGCGTTTCTTATTAACAGGTCCGGACAACAGCTGATCAGCCGATACTTTCGCCGACACATTGTATTTAATGTACTTATCGTTATCCATCTGACCAAACTGAGTAGGGGCAATACCATCAATTTGGTTGTTGGTAAGCATGCCCAAACTCATTGTGTCTATTTCGTCATCTAACTGCACCTTATAGACCAGGAAGGTACTCGTTCCCTGGTTTTCATAAGTAAATGTCATAACAAAACTTCCTTCAGCTATATAGTATTGTAAGTAAAAAGCTTTACCTGAACCGTTATGTTCCGCTCGAATGTGGCAAGTCCAAATACATTAAATATATATTCTTGGTTGTACTTTAAGCAAATTGTAAGTACGCCATCTTCAACCTTTGATCCGGAAAAATCCAGACCCTCCAAGCCGTTCTCAACCCCGATTTGCTCCAAAAGATTTTCTGCAGCAGTTCTGTCTTTGCGCAGGTAAACAGCAAAGCGTTCTGCAATCATATCCTCCAGCGCATCGTTGTCCTCGTACCACTTCTCGGTCGAAGTATAATCTCCACCGACTGCGGAAAAAATGTCCGTAAACATTTCCATCAAAGAACTGGAGGCACCGTCTCCTACTCGCTGCGTCGAATACGGGTCAAAAGCAAGGCTCTTTGCACTTTGGACAAGCGCATTGGTCATAATTTGCTGGCCCATAAACATGATAAATAACCCGTTTACCAGCAACATGAGCATAATGAACATCGGAACCATAATGCTTGCTTCAAGCGTAATGGAACCGCTATTTGCCTTTTTTCTCATCATGACCGCCTCCATTAATAACCAACAATCTGCTTCAGCCGTGTCTCGGGAATAATCGAGGTTCCACCGGTCAAGATACCAAAATCGATCATGGTATTGATCGTCAGATCGGCAGAAATTTCAACCGAGGTATACGTTTTGTAAATACTAAAGCTTTTGCCGTTATTGGCATAGTATTGGGCTGTTTCCAGTTTGATTAGATCCTGTAGTCTCTCAATCTGTTTTCCTGAGTCTACAAAAATAAACAGAATCAGGAGCATGTAGGAGTCATACGTCATCGGCATGATATCCGAAGAAGGTTTCGTTTCTGTCGATGTTCCATACTCCGAA
>JAEIGA010009122.1_pt1 | contig 15009 bp, 21 predicted proteins | sample 9270691 | NCBI WGS metagenome assembly JAEIGA01 (sample SAMN17057246, study PRJNA624740) | gut metagenome | biome: biome; isolation source: fecal sample | host: Bos grunniens | place: China: Xizang | collected 2019
GTCATTCTCAGCCTCGGCGACTGCGATTTCGCGCTGTGCATTAGACTTTGCAATAGCAGCACCCTTACGAATCTGCTCCACATTGTCAATACCCAGGTTGTCAATTACGCCACCTTCATCAGAGAAGTTCTGAACATTGAAGGAAACCAGTTCCAAACCGAACTTAGCCAGGTCGGGAACCACATTGGCCTGAACCTTATCGGAGAAAGCCTTACGGTCAGAAACCATTTCAGTCAGCTTCATCTGACCAACAATTTCACGCACATTACCTTCCAGCAGGTCATTAATTTTTGCTGCGATTTCCTGGCGGTTAATGTTTAGGAAGTTCTGTGCAGCCAGAGCAATCATTTCAGGGGAGCGACCTACGCGGACAGCAACAGTGGAATCAACACGGACATTAATATATTCGGCGGTGGGAACGGCAGTCTTGGTCTTGACGTCAATCTGGATGGCACCAAGAGACAGCTTATCCAAACGCTCGAAGAAAGGAATCTTAATACCAGCCTGACCAATCAGGATACGGGGCTTCTTGCGAACACCGGAGATGATATAAGCCATATCAGGAGGTGCCTTGGTATAGCCAGAAGCAAGCAGAATGATTACTGCTAGAGCAATCAGAGCGGGTACAATCAAACTAAAAATCAGTTCCATTAATGTTTCTCCTTAAAATATTTATTTTTCAAGATACATATATATTAGCAGTGCCATTCGCACTTAACTAACCAATAAATTTTTCTACCATTGCGGTAACGAACTGCGTGGTCATCATACCAACCACGGTCCATGCGCTGAATTGCGGCAAGTGCCTCAGCGCGGTCCTTATATACGGGTTCCTTGTGGAAAGTTAGACGCCCGTGATACCCACTACTTTCTTGCGGGTCGTAGGCAAAACGATTTAAATCCTTTTGGATTGCGGTTTCACTTGTAGAACAGTGATAGTCCAAATACTCAATTGCGTGACTCATTCGGCATCTCCTTTCTCTGCTTCCACCTGAATGTCAAGCATATTAATACACTTTTGGGTTTCGTCCTTCATCATCTGAATGGCGTCGTCCAATAATACAGGAGTGCAGTTATTAGAATCCATGCCTACGTGGAACATAAAAGGAATGTCCTGGTAGAATTTCTTCTGCTGGTGGGTATGGCCGTATAAGTTAATTAAGTGCATCCGCAAGTAGGGAGCCTTTTCCAAATTAGAAGTCATAGTGGGATGATGGCTCAAATAGAAATTATATTTCTTGTATTTAAGCAACTCAGCCAGACCAAGAACTTCAACATTGGGTAGGAGTTTGTACAAAGACAACCGAGAAACTGTATCATGATTACCGGGAATAATCTTAATATGACCATTCAGCTGTTCAAGACAACCAATGCCGTATGCATTATCTCCAAGCATCACATCACCCAGATGGTAAACCACATCATCGGGACCAACAATTTCATTCCACCGACGAATAACTTCCTTATCGTGGTCAACATGGCTCATAAAACCACGAGGACCCCATAGGAATTCTCTATCGTGACCAAAGTGAGTATCGGAAGTAACAAAAATTTTACTCATTTTTATCTTCTCTCCTTTCTTCACCAAGTTCATTAATGCGAATAATGGAAGTATATCCTTCCTCAAGACGAGGAGGAATAAAACGACCGTTCATATCTCTAATCACAGTCATGGGTACATTTGCTCTACCTACACGACCTTCATTGCGTTCAACAGCTGTGGCGGTCGGAATTTCAAAGGAAACTGCAATGACTTCAGTCGCCAAATGCTTGTCAATATTCTGAAAGAACTCACGTCGAGCCTTAGGAGTTAAGTGAGTGGCGTCCGCATAAACATCAGTGTGATGACGTTCGGAAGCCAATCTTTCATTGATTTGAGCATAAAACTCTTTTAATACGCTAGGTTCATGGGAGAAGTAGCTTTCATTTTCCTCAACCATAGACAAACGAATCAAATCTCTGGAAATCCAATTACCGCCTTTGGTTGCAATTCTTTTCTGTATCCAAGTAGACTTACCGCATCCGCTCGGACCGGACATAACATACAGACGCTTCTGCTTCATCTTTATACACCCCATTTTCAAAATTTTCTTTGAATTCAATTACATCTGCGTAAGTTTTACACTCTACATGATTTACTTCTTCACGACAATGAACGCAATAAAGTTTCTTGCGATGTTGGTCTGCATGCTGAAAACCTTGTTTGCGCATCAGCGGAATACCCTTATTGCCGCAGCGAATACAATAAAAATTATGAGTACTATAAGCAGCCATTATTTTTCCTCTCTTAACTTTGTATATATATTATATCATATTTTTTATTAAAAATCAATTGTCGGTCTCTTGCTCTAGCAACCGACTCAATTCTTCATCATAAAAAATATGTTCATCGAAGGTGTCCAAATCAAAAAGTACAGTATAACCGCTGGCCCAAGCGCCAGTGTCAAGACATACTTTATGGTCTTCGCAATACCATAAGGCCCCAAGCTCAATTTCAACATCAGTATATCCTTCAAAGAAATAGGGGATGGGAGTGTGACCATGAACAATAATCATGTCTAAATCTTCACTACCCCAAGTCGGCACCCAGCAATGGTCTCGGTCCCATAGCGCCAAACGCTCAGTAATTACATTCTCTTGGCGACAGTTTTTAAAAGGCGGACAGCCAGAGTGGCTCAGCCAAATTAAATAGCCTTGTTCATTACGATATTCTGCAGAATAAGGTAGAGTTTCTAAGATACGAATATATCTATAATCTTCTTGGGTCGCAGAAGCCCAATCATATAGGGTTTGCATGCCTCCATTAGATTGGAGCATGTGAATGGCCCAATCTTGATACATGCCTTCGGAATAGCGATATTCACGAATTGCGTCCACCAACATCTGCTCATGATTACCTTTAATATAAATAACTTGCGGGTCGGTCAAAAGAGCGGTAATAAGTTTCCATCCGTCGGGGCCTCTATCTCCAGCGTCACCCAGGTAGTAAATTGTATCTTCGGGTTTTACAAACGCTTTAATCTGTTCCCACAGGTCATAGCGACCGTGCAAGTCAGCAATAGCATAATTTGCCATTACTCACTCACCTCCCTAAAAATAAAAAGATAATGCTGAAATCCTTTATCTTTCAGCCATTGATTCGCTTCTTCGTAAGAAGTAAAGGGCTGTTTGTCTAAAATATGTGTAACATCCCCTCGCTTACCATCAATACACACAATAATTTTTTTAAACTTGTACATATTTATCACTCACTTTCTATAAATATTATATCATATTTTTATATAAAAATCAATAAAGGGTATGGAAACTCCATACCCTTACTTACTTGTGAACTTTTTATAGTGATTACCAAGATAAGATGCGGTTCCTTCGAACCAAATATCATCATATGCAGGTAAGTCGCTATATTTCATTTTCTTGACTTTTACCAAATATTCTCTATACCAGTAGCGAGCTGCTGAAGCAAGAGAAATAAAAGGCATATAAGGGCCAAGATAACAATTTTGCAGGCTATGACCAAATTCATGGCTTAAAGTGGACTCATGCGGGTTAATATTAACCAAGCAATAAGGGCCAATTTCTAGGCCGCCCCAATTCTTACCAATTTCAATGGCAAAACCATACTGATTGCGATAGGGCTTATAACCACATAGTATCAGCACACCAAAAACAATAGTACCAATGAATGTCATAATAAAGCCCCAGGTCCAAGATAAGAACCAGAACATTTGTTTACTCATTTACTTTTAGCTCCTCTCTTAATTCCATGAGAAGCTGACCCAGCATATTGCGGCCAGTGCCATCGCATTGGCCCCAGAATCTATCGCCCCACCAGTTGCCCTCAACAAGTAGCTCATTGCCTGTGTTAATGAGCTTTTGAGCAAGAATTGGGTGCTCAAATTTACATCTTAGGCCAGTTCTCATAATATCGACTTTGACTCTCTCCCAGTCAGGACGAAGCTGAACCTGCCGGCCCATGCGTTTTGCCGCTCCGGGCGTCTTGGCGGCCGCAATCGCTTTCCGCATTCCGAGGTCATTAGTCTTCATAGCCTGGAAGAAATGTTCATTTGTTGGGTATGTAATACCCTCAAAAGTGAAAGTCGAAGGAGCAAAGTTGCTTAGGAATTCAAACTCTCCCTCAAACTTATCAATCATTTTTATTCCTCCTTTAAGCAGTAAATATATACATCATAGTCATCCCCAAGGACGACATCAATCATTGTTTGAATTACTTCCCAGTTTGCGCCACCTAAGCCGCAGCCAATACCCCATGGGAAACCAATTTTACTACTTTTTGGAATTGAGTTTCGTATATTGCCTAAGCAGGCCCAAAAAGCATCATAAGAAGTATATCTTTTTCCATCGGATCCATAAAACAATTGAGCAAACATATTGATAACATTTTTATTATTATCAATAGGAACAATTTGACTTTCGCCTTGCAAGTACATTACTCCGCCTCTATTCAAATACTCAAAATACTTTGCCTCGTATTCTTTATATACAATAGGCCATTTGTCTCTAATAGCTTTGGCAATGCCTGAGCCCATACGTCCTTGACAGTTGACTTGATGACAAATATAATCAACATCTGCTTCAAGCAAATCACCCAATTCATATCGTAGTGCCATAAACGACCTCCAATTGAGTTAAAGAGAGCGATTACTCGCTCTCTTCCTCTAAACCAGAAGCTTCTTCCATGTCGGGGGCAACAGCTTCATCTTTGCAAATGCCTTCCAAGACCTTAAAATAAAAGTTCTTGTGCTTGTAAGCAGTGAACTTGGGTCGGTTCAAGATACGGACGACCACGCCTTCACGCACATGAGTCTTACCAATGGGGTCCGCGCCATCATAAAAGCGTTCAGCGACATTCTTAATCCATTCTCCTGCGGAAATAGTGGGGTCAGTTGCGGAAGCGGGGTTTTCGGGGATAGTGCCCTTCCATAGGACGGGAACGCACTTCACGCCCATCTGCTCACAACGATAACGCATAAAGTCAGGAGTATATTCGACAACATTACCATCTTCGTTGGTCATAGTCATACGGTATACATAGATATCAGACATCTCATTGGGCATACCATCCCTCTTGCAGCCATAAGAGAAGACAGTAGTTTTTCCGTACTGCTTGGTGAATTCCTTGTCGCTTACCTTAGAGTTAGCAACTTCTGCCATAATGGGGGCGCCAGTATGAGTAAAACCTACCACCTCGTAGTATACGGTTTCACCCTTCCATAGCTTACCCTCAAAAGTCTTAGAGTGTTGCTCACGGAACTCATTAGAGCCATAGAAGCCACCTTCGTAGCTATCTAGAACTACACGACGAGTGCCGGACACTCCGCCCCAGTCGTAAATGGGAGTACCGGGTTTACGAGTCAACTTATCCCAGAAGGTTCTCTTATATCCAGTTAGCACGGGCAAATTAGCAGTACGCTGAGAAGTGCCGTGCATCTTCAAAGTAATTTCGATTTCATCGCCAGTCTTAAAAGCCCCCAGATTATAGGCGAGCTGTTCAGTATCTGCGTGCTCCTGGAACAGTGGCGCAATCGGGTCCTTACGCTTGCGAGTTTTGTTGCCGCCAGAGTAAGAACGCTTGTTGGTCTTGGGAATATACTTCTGGCAAATATCATGACCATTTACAATAGTGACAGTATCACCAACATTTAGACTCAGTACATCGATACCAGTGTAAGCCAGAGAGGACAAAGGCATAGTCAAGCCATCAGACTTCTCACCACGCAACTTAATTGTGCGAATATTCCGCTTATCGGGGTCCAGGTATCCGCCAATGTTGTTGCCATTTTCATCCTTTTTACGGACCAGATTATTCTGTTCACAATATTCGGCAGACAACTGTCCATCAGTAGGGAAGTAGATAACTACGTTGCCATCTACTGCCTCTAGGCCGACGCAAACGGTATTGCCGAAGCAGTCAGCCAGCTTCATGCGGTCTGCATTGGGGTGAGGCCGCACATTCTTCAAAATAGTTACATATCCACAGTAAGACATTTTTATTCTCCTTCCTTATTAGAAACTTCATAACGTAGTTCACAGCGATAGCCACCAAAGTTATTGGGGCAACCGGCCATTTCCTTCATAGTAGCGTTTAAAGACTTGGGTGCCTTGGGGGACCGACCGGTTAGCACATAGCCGTTAAAGAACATGGCGGCGACCCAGGGCTCAGTAAAATACTTAACTGCACCAGTTTTAATGTGAGTCAACTTGACCTTCCAATTGGTCTCGTTGGCGTCGCCGGTAACGTCGGCCGCCTTGACCGCTCCCCAGTCTTCCAGACGGAGCTTGCGCAGATAACGCACTTCTTCCAGAGAATATTCTCTGCCAATGAGTTTAACAGGCTGTAGCAAACCCTGCTCATTCACAAGTTGCGTAAAAGCTGCCTGGAAAGTAGGGTGACCGCCCTTGTTAATAATAGGTTTAATAACAGGTTCAGGCTTTTCCAAAGTATTCAAACCCTCAAAGCACTCTTTTAGCATCAAAGCATCAGCCAGAGCATCATGGTCTTGCTCAACAGCTTCTACATGCCGAATGAGTGCAACCAACTTTTTCAGAGACAGGCCATTAACAGAGAGGTAGTTTTTAACGGTATTGGAATAATCTACCATTAGAGCCTGGATGGAAGAGGCAAAGATAATCATATTCAAATTCTTCATATGCTTGATAGTGTTCTTGATAAACACCTTATCAGAACCGCCATAGCAATAGTAAGTAGGAATTTCATCACCATTATTGCTTTTAACAAATTGGTATAGATGGGCGAAAGCTGCCTCGGGAGAATATCCATACTCTTCCACCATCTCACGAGTAATACCAGTTAATTCGGTAATAAATCGAGTAATCTTCTTAGGGTCAGAAGGGCAGACTAGACAATTAAAGGTATTACCATTTTCGGCTACGCAGCCAATAGAGATAATTTCCTCAGTAAATTGTGTAGCTTCAAAATCAATATAGAAATTCATATTTATCAATACCTTTCCTTAACTTTGTATAAATATTATATCATATTTTTTATAAAAAATCAATAAAGGCTCTCTGAAACCAGAGAGCCTTTAATTTTATCGGTCAATCCAAATTGCAATAAGTGGATATATCAAACATATGATAATTAGTACAATTGTAAAAAATGCTTTCATAAATTACTCCTTGCAGAAGGGGCACTTAGAACCATCCTCAAACAAGAAATAAGTGCCTTCAGAACAATACATGGAACCAAACTCAGTGGTATGCAGCTCTGCGCCGAGTTCGTTGTCATGCCAACTCTCGACTGTTGCACAATAACCTTCTGCGCCATCGCCGATGTGGACATGGCGGAAGGTATAATTACCGAAGCCCCAGTTTTCATTGCCGCAAGCGCACAGACCGATAACTATCATCAAAACAAGCAAAATAGCGATAATCTTTTTCATTTTATACTTCCTCCATAAAATAAACTAAGTGATCTACGTATTCTCTGTCTTCGCCTTTGAGCATAGGCATATTATAATCAAGACCAGAAGATTTGGTCCAGCATACTCCTCGCTTCCAGCGAGTTTCATAGTTATTCCAATTGATACCCTTTTGTTCCATTAACATATCTTGTAATTGAGAGCAGTTTTTATTCTGACATTCCGCATGAGAGAATTGGGCTCGCGCAGCCATCTGTACAGAGTTGCGAGCTGCATCTACTTGTCGCCAGTAAATAAGATTTGTTACTTCTTCTTTTGGAATGTTGAATACCCGGGCATCGAACATGGCTCCTCTCTCTAAAGCATTGCAATAGATATTTCCCAGCTTTTCATCTGCAGGGTCAATAGCATCACAACCAAATTCACCAGGGAAATCAATATGGTCGAAATGCCATTTCTCGACCTCATTCATGAAATAGCGATTGAAAGCCATGGTCGCCATAGAGGCTGCAATAGAACACATCTTCTGCACTTCATAATCGAACCAAGCTTCAGAATTTAATTTGCGATAGTCTTGTAGGATTAAGGTAATTTCATCAGATTGGGTATATCCAAAGATACATCCTTGAATATTTTTACAAAGGTACTCCATGGTCCGTACCATAGAATTACCAAGAACTTCATCAAATGGCTTTTGGAAACCACGAGTGAAAGTATGAAAGGCCTTACCATCGATACGGATTGCTACTGGAGTGCGACGCATAAGGCGATATTTGGGCACTTGTTCGTAGAATGTCTTCATACGAGTGCCAAGAGCATCATTTACCGGCATCTACGTTAACCTCCTTACGAATTTGGAGCGTAAAAGGCTCCACTCGAATATATTTATCATAAGTAACAGAAGTCATATCAGGGTTGATGTGAGAGTCAAAAGAAACATGGAAGGGGATTTGAGCTTCCATTAGAGCTTCTTCCAATTTGGCCCAATCGGCAGCACAAATATAGTTTTTCATATTACTTACCTCTTTTCTTTTTATTTTCAGTAGCTTTGTCAATTGTAATTCTGTGAATAGTGTCAATATCCGCGGCAGGACCAGTTTTAAGAAAGTTATTTAGATGAATGGGCTTATAACCAATTACATCAGAGCAACAATTCAAACTATTGGAACTCCGCTTATTGCGGCGATTATGATCATGTCCATGGAAATTAAACAGCCAGGGGATATTTACAGGTTCATGAGAAAGAATAATCTTTTCACCGATAATTAAAGCACCTTCATACACTTCATCAAATAAGCGATTGTCGGCATGGCCAATCCATCTCTTGAAAGGAGCATGGAATTCCCATTGTTCAGTTACCCAAACTTGCCAATCAGGGTACTTTGCTTTCATATCTGCGATAACTTCTTCCTTTGTGAATACGTCTTGGTCATAGATTTCTTCTACAATCTTGCGTTCATACTTGGTGCGTCCGGTGTCATGGTTGCCCATAATGAGCACCTTGTACCCTTTGAGCTGCCGCACGCATTCGATATTGCCGACATCACCCAATACAATTAGAGTATCCTTACGACCGACGCAAGAATTAATATTTGCGATTTGAGTTTCATCGCTGGGGCGGTTCTTAATACCATGCTCCAGGTCTTCGTCAGAGAAGTGGGGGTCAGAGTAAATCCAAACCGTTTGCTTACACCAGCGTTCATTGAATTCTTTATATACACCTGGCAGAGCCATAATTATCAATCCTTCCTTACTTGGTATATATATTATATCATATTTTATTAAAAAAATCAATAAAGAAAAATAGGGGCGGTTTCCCGCCCCTAGGATTAGGTTTATTACTTATTACCGAACTGCTTGAAGACATCTTCAAAGGCAGTGCCCTTGACAAGTCTCTGGGCGACATCAGTAACAGTCTCTTCGCCACCAGCGATAGCATAAGGTGCGACAGCATGCTCGATAGCAGCGACCACATCAGCATTAGCACGAGATTCCATAGCAGCAACCAGCTCGGGACTGATAGAAGCCATAATCTTCGCGACAGTGTCAGCATAAGCCTTAGACTTTGCCTCTTCAATTGCGGCCATTGCGCGGGAATGCGCTTCAGCAGCGGCGTTCTCAGCATTCTTGCGCTCCATTTCAGCTGTATGAGCAGCATTCTTGCGAGCGATATCTGCATTAGTAATTGCATCAACAATACCCTGCATATTCAGTTCAGCTTCCTTAGCGGCAGCCTTTTCAGCCTCGTTCACGCGGTTGACCTCAGACTGGATTTCGAGCTTTCTCAAAGCTTCTTCACGCTGCAGAGTCAGCTTATTCAGCAGCTGCTGGTTACGAAGTTCCTGCTCCTTCTGCTCAGCCTCAGCCAGAGCAGAAATCAGATCCAAACGACGCTCAGCGTCAGCGACCTTAAGAGCCTTACGAACCATTTCATGCTGATGCTCTTCCAACATTTCAGCAATTTCGTCCTCAACATGGATGCTCAAAACTTCACAGTCGTGAACAAACATACCATTTTCGGGGAAGCAGCGACCCTTGGTATTTTCGCCCTCAGCATCAATTGCAACATTACGAACAATATCGCCATAGTGCTGGTAAAACTCTTCGATGGTATAGTTCTTAGCGGCACGCTTAATCAAAGCACGCTCACGGTCGCACATATACTTAACGTAGTTCTCAACTGCGAACCACTTATCCATATAGGCAGGGTCGAAGTCAACACAGTAAGAAACCTTAACTTCGGCCTGAACAAAGTCAGCAGTTTCGATATTGATGATATCGGATACCTTGTTATTCTCATGGCGTAGGTAGACAGTCTTCAGCACATGGTCAGTAGTCTTAGGCTTACCAGTAGACATCTGTAGAACTTCCAAAGTCTGGTCGTAGTCCAGTAGAATAGTCTGAGGACCGCGAACAACCTTACGAGTGCCATCCTTGGAAATTACATTCACGGCATATCCAGTCCAGATATCCATAGATACAACGCCTTCGAACTTATTATCCAAAGTGATAGTGCGAGGCTTAGTGTAGGAAGTGCCGCGAGAAATATTTGCCTTAGCTTCCAAATTTGCCATGGTGGCAGAATCAGAGTAAGAAGTAGAGAAGGCGAACAAGCAATCGGCATCAGCCTGTCTCATAGACTTTTCTACGGCCTTTTCATTTAGACCCTGGTTATACAACAGAGCATCACGATTACCAGGGAACCACAGTTCGCACTGATTAGGAGTCAGCTTACGCTTAACAACAACTTCGGTACGGGGGTCGGGCAGATACATCTTGGGACCCTTGACAGTGTTAATTTCACCGGTCATGCGATTCATAATGTAGCGGCCTTCACCTTCGGGAATTGCGATAGCGTGATGCATAATCTTATTGTCGTAAGAGATAATAGCATGTTCGGGTCTGGGGTAGTAAATCATCTGGTCATCGCCAGTGATAAACAGTTCTTCGCCAACAGGATGAACAGTGCCATCGGCATCCTTATACTCGGCAATCACCTTTGCGTAAATACCGGAAATCTTGGACAGCTCGATTGCGCGGAAAATAAAACCACCATTGGGACTGGTGACAAAAGTTTCAGTAGCTTCGGGGAAGACCACCTCGGGACCGTGGACATATCGCTTGTTGCCGTCTTCATCCTTCAGGATACAGTACTCCAGGCGCTCCAAAGTAACAGCCTCGCGCACATAACCCTTACGAGGGTCATTATTCACAGGAATAACTTCAATGCCAGTGGGAGGAATGTAGAAGGAAACTTCAGTGCCCTTAATAACCAGAATCTGGCCATTTACATAAGTGTCCTTAGTTTCAACCTTATTGCCTTCGGCATCCAGCATCTCACCAGAGGACTTACTTGCGGCAGCAGCCTCGTAAACACGAGCCAGCAGATACTGGTTAGTGCGCAAAGCGTGACCACGGATAACCTTTGCCATCTGGCCGGGGAACAGAGAGAAGGATACGGGGCCGCGGATATTAACCTTTTCACCGACCTTTAGTTCGGGGCCGATGACAGCCTTACCGGCCTCGGGGTATACGCCATTTTCAGTGGGGTTCTTCAGAATGACATACCAGTTTTCAGGAGCAGAGACAAACAGCTGCTTTGCCTGGTCGAAGTTCTGAACCTCTCTAAACTGCTTACTCTTGGTATCAAAGACAACCAGAGCCTCCTGCTGGGAGATAGTCATCATGATAGGGCCAGTATGCGTCTTAATGACGCCGTTAGTCTTACTCTGAAGGAAACAGAATTCATTAGGTGCGAGCACCAGGTCCTTCTGTCTCATAGGACCATTATTCTCATAGGAATCATTGTAACCCATAATTATTTATACTTCCTTTCCTTATCTTATGTATATATTATATCATATTTTTATATAAAAATCAATAAAAGATGGAGAGTTTAGAACTCTCCATCTTGTGCTCTATATAGAATGTCTGCCATAGCGGGGCTCTTCGGTAACCACCAGTCAAGCTGACTGGTTTCCTTATACTTTTGCCATCTATTCCAAACGTCTTCCATTGGTTCATATTCATAATAGAACTGTTCTACGAAAGGCCGCTCAATACGATCTGCGTGGTAGTGGCCGAAACACCAGACACCCCAAGTAAAAGTGTTTTTAATTGCGTCAAGCCAAATTTCCATAGATTTATCTACACGGCTTTGGTCTACACCATTCAAAAACAAATCGACTGGCTCCCAGCTTATTGCAGTTGTGTGCGTAAATACGAAATCGTAGTGCTTATCTTTTACTTTGGCCGCAATTGCATCTTTTTCCTCTTGGGTTAGCTGTTCGCTTTCAAACCAACCAGAAAAAGATTGACCGCTCAACTTTGCTCTTTCAAGACGATACCACTTATCAATAGAGTAAGCTCCGCCGATTACCAGACAAGAATGGCCACCAATGTTATACTCTCCGCCGTCTTTAAAATAACGGATATTTGGGTAAGTATCATCCACATATACATCGCCACTGACATTTTCATCATATTCTAAAGCATAACCCAAGTTCTCAGGTCTTTCCTCATGATTGCCATGAACGCAGTAAATGGTATAGCCATATTTTGCACTTTCTTTTTTGTGCTTCTTATCGGAGCCGCCAAGCCAGAAATTTAAGCCAGCATCGCCGAGAATAATAACTCCAGTTTCTGTTGTGGGGTATGGGACATTACGACCAATATTCCCCAATCTGGTTTCAACCCATCCATGAGTATCGCCAGTAATAATCCAATTGGTAATCATTTTAATTCCTCCTGGACGGCAATTTTCATGATGTTATAAGAAACATCTTCAAGTAAACCTCGGCACCAACCTTCTTCATGCTCTGGGTTTCCCTGGCAGAACTGGTCAGCCATTTTTTCTACACGAGTAAGGCTTTCTTTGGCTAATTCTCGTGCGTCTGTTAAATTATATTTACCCTTTTTTAAATCCAAAAGACGCAGAGTCATTTCAGGGTCGGGCACAAGACAATCAGCATAAGACTCTCCGGCGATGTATCGAGCAAGATAGTCTTCAACTCTTATTAAATGATGCAGTTGTTTGGGGTCGTAACCCATTTTATTGATGATTTCAATTTTCGAAGGGTATTCATGCTCCATCGCATGATACTTCTCAAGAGCGATACCCTTCATAGACTTTACTGCTCTATAGGGGTTCATACGAGCAATAAACTCTCTTGCCTCGACTAGCCGATTCCACTCGTCCGCATACATGGGATTAATGATAGAATAAGGGGTGAAAAGGATTTCAAGAAAGTTGAGATTTTGCTTGCGGAAAGTCTCCATGTAGAGACGCACATCCTTGAAATCAATATGTTCTTCATTTGCTCGGATATGAGTGGTGCTTACGGGTTTGCGGTTTAAGCAAATGTCTTCAAAAGTGGGTACTACAATTAATTTTGTATCTACGTCAGACCCAGGTAGGTCTAGTCCATAGTTCTGAGAACCTTGTAGGAAGATACCAACGATGCGGTCTTCCGGAAAATGCTCAAGGGCTTCGGTATAGTGCTGCTGCACTCTCTCCATGATAGTCACAAATTATCTTCCTTTCTATTTCTTTTATTTGAACTATTAATTCATTATTTTTTTCTTTATCTATTGGTAATGTTTTAATCTGAGCAAATAACCGCTTATAATCTAATTCAAGAAAACGCACTAGCCAATGTGCACTTAATGTATCATATTTTTGAATTTTTGCATCTTTTGCTAATTGATTTAAGTGAGGATTTAGCATATACGAATATGGATAATCGGTTAAAAGTAATTGTAGTAAACAATACCCTCGTATCATATAGGCAACTTTTTTATGGTCATATCCAATACGCATCGCAGCTTCTTTGTGTTGTGGTATAAAATCTTTTGTTGAGTTAGGCACCCATTGATTCCACATATAAAAATCAATTGATTGTGCTGCAGCCAATTTATTAGCATTAACTAAATTATTAGCCAAGTTTTTCCATTCTTCCCACAAAGGAATATACTGTTCATTTGGAATGATTTTATAAGGAGAGTAAATGCGCTCTAAATGATATAAACTGCGGAGCTCTAATCCATACCCCAGTAATCGGATATCAATTAAGCATAAAATTTCATGACCAATTGATATTTTAATTTGTTCTACCCAATTAGGATATTTTTGAATATCTTCAAGAGATGGAATAAAAATACAAGCGGAATCGATATCGGAGTATTTATGGTCTAAACCAATATTTTGACTTCCCCATAAAGTTATACCGATAATTCTTTCTTTGGGAATATATTTTAAAGCTTCTTCATAATGTCGCTACAGACCAGCCATAATCCATTCATCATTATGATAATTCATTTATCTAATCTCCTTCCAACCATTACGCTGAATAATAGCTCTCATACGCTCTTTTGCCACAGGATTGGCAGAATGAATACGAATAGGATAATTGCGTCCGGTAGCTTCGAGCCAATCTAGGAGCTTGTAACCTTCGGCATTGCCCTCCCCCAAGTCATTATCACAAGAAATCTCTGTAATTGTAAAAATTTTAATACATTTTTCAAATAGTTCTCTTTCGATATAACCAAGGATATACTGCTTCCAGAGAAAATCAGTTTCTTTTTCACATCGTATAATCTCATTAATTGCCTCGTCGACGAGGTATGTGCGGACATATCCGTCCGGTGCGGGCCGCACATCATCAATCCAAAGTTTCATATTTATCAATCCTTTCCTATTGGTAAATATATTATATCATATTTTTTATAAAAAATCAATATAAACAAAAAAAGGACGTGCTATATAAGCACGTCCTTCATTAAGAACAATTTTATACTCCGTAGGTTAGTTCGCGAGTGGCGAAATCTAGATTCCAAGGAGTATCATCAGAAATTCCATAAGTGCGTAGCATTTCTGCCTTAGCCTGGTTAAATTCGATATAGAACTTGCGGTACTCCTCCTGATACTGCTCAAATAGATTACCATTAGTATAAATCATACTACTAACGACCTGAGCGATAATCTCTTTACGGCTTTCAACTTCATACTGCAGAGATTCAATTTTAGTGCACAGTTCTTCGTTGACAATAACAGTCTTCTTCATTAAACTTTTCCTCCAATAAGTTTATTTATTTTACATATATATTA
>JAEIGA010009123.1_pt1 | contig 15009 bp, 11 predicted proteins | sample 9270691 | NCBI WGS metagenome assembly JAEIGA01 (sample SAMN17057246, study PRJNA624740) | gut metagenome | biome: biome; isolation source: fecal sample | host: Bos grunniens | place: China: Xizang | collected 2019
AGCGAAGATCAGGAAATTTTGCCGCACATGGAGCGTGGGGTATTCTTAAGTGTCATTGACCGCGAATGGCAGGATTATTTGAGGGCGATGGACGATTTACGCCATGGCGTCAATCTCCGCGCTTATGGCCAGCGCGATCCGCTTGTAGAGTACAAGAAAGAAGCTTTCGGTATGTTTGAGGAGTTGATGAATTCTATCAAATCCAAGGTTGTATCGAGCGAATTTAGAAGCGCGACGATGTCGAATATGCGCAGGATGATGATGCAGATGGAGTCGACTAACGAGCGCATCCGCACTAATGAAAGTGACATCACGATAACTGATTCCGAGCTTGAAGATAAATCAAAGGCAGAGGTCCAGCAGACAGAGTCTCAGAAGACGATTGGCGATGTGTTCGCATCGATGATGTCTTCGGCTTCTCGTCCGGGAGCGATGCCGCCTAATCTTTCGCCCATGTCTCAGCAAACTCAAAAGCAGGCCGTGGGTCGAAACGATTCGTGTCCTTGCGGATCTGGTAAAAAATACAAAAAATGTTGCGGGAGGTTATCGATATGATCACAGCAATAATTGTTGCCGCCGGTAAATCCGAGCGTATGGGACCTAATACCGACAAGGCATTTTTGTCGTTGGGCAATAAGCCGGTCGTTGCCTGGAGCCTGATTGCTTTTGAGCGGTGTGCCGATGTCGATAGAATTATTTTGGTAGTCCGCAAAGACCAGCAAATGGCCGCGAAGACCGTAGCGAAGATGTTCGGGATTTCTAAATTGCAAGCGGTGATTCCTGGAGGCTCCAAGCGTCAGGAGTCGGTGCAGGCGGGCATTAAAGCGTGTGACGTTGATACGCGGTACGTTATCGTCCATGATGGCGCGCGTCCGCTTATCGGCTCAGATACGATCTCTGAACTCGTCAAGCAGGCGAAACGTTCGGGCGCGGTGACTTTGGGGCGGCGTATCACTGATACCGTCAAGCGTGTTGAGAAGGGACTTACGGTCAGTGCGACCGAAGACCGCAATAAACTTTGGGCAGTCCAAACCCCGCAGTGTTTTCAGTTTAAGATTCTCAGAGACGCGTATAAGGCACTCGGCAAAGTTGAAGTTACCGACGACTGTCACGCGGTGGAATTGGCCGGCACCCCGGTTAAAATTGTCGAGAGCTTAAAGCCGAATATCAAAATCACCGTCGTTGAAGACCTCCAATTGGCAGGAGCGTTACTTAAATGACTGATAAGAAAATAGCCATCTTTGGAGATATTCACGGTAATCTCGAAGCGCTCACGACAGTGCTTAACGATTGTCGTAACGAAGGGGTCACCGATTATCTTTGTACTGGCGATGTCGTCGGATACAATGCTTCTCCCGGCGAATGCCTAAAAATCGTTCGCGATTTGGGCTGTCCCGTCGTCCAGGGCAATCACGATAATTATGTGGCGTACGATCATAACCTGAGTGATTTTAATGATGCAGCAGCATACGTCATAGAATGGACTCGCGGACAACTCAGCGCCGATGACATTAAGTGGCTTAGGGATTTGCCGTATACCCATGTCTCGCAGGGGATTACTCTTGTTCATGGGACGATGGATAATCCCGCAAGTTTCGGTTATGTCTTTGATCATCAGCAGGCGGCAGCGAATTTCTTGCATCAGATAACGCCGATTGCATTTCACGGACATACGCATTTTCCGATGATTTACGAAAAGCAAATGGCGGGGATCTTTAGGATCGACCCTCAGGAGTTTAAGCTTCCTATTGGACGCAAGTATTTCATCAATGTCGGTTCTGTGGGGCAGCCCCGCGATGGAGATCCTCGCGCCTCATACGTGATTTACGACGTAAAGACACGCACTGTCACGTTTCGCCGTCTTGAATATGATATAAAAAGTGCCCAGGAGCGCGTGCTCGCTGCCGGACTTCCTGAGCGATTGGCCTTTCGTTTAGCGGTCGGTCAATAATTTTTTGAATGGAGTTAAATATAATGTCGGACAAAGTTGAAAATTCTAATTACAATGCCGCGAATATCCAGGTTTTGGAAGGCATGGAAGCCGTCCGCAAGCGTCCGGCTATGTACATCGGCGATACCGGGGAGCGCGGTTATCATCACCTCGTTTATGAAGTGGTGGATAATTCCATTGACGAGGCGCTTGCTGGGCACTGCTCGATGATTGATGTGATAATTAATCCCGACGGTTCGCTTACCGTTCAAGATAATGGTCGCGGTATTCCGGTGGATATGCATCCTACCCAGGGTAAGCCCGCGATTGAAGTGGTGCTTACGGTTTTGCACGCCGGTGGTAAATTCGACGGATCCAACTACAAGGTTTCCGGCGGTTTGCACGGTGTTGGCGTCAGTTGCGTAAACGCGCTTTCGGATTGGATGAAAGTCGAAGTAAAACGCGCTGGCAAGCTCCATTCAATTGAGTTTTCTCGCGGACTTGTGACGAAGCCACTTGAAGTCATCGGCGAATGCGGAGATGAGACAGGGACTAAAGTCACGTTCTTTCCTGATCATACGATTTTCACGTGCCATGCATTTAAGGCCGAGACCTTATGCGCGCGTCTTCGCGAGTTAGCGTTTCTCAATAAGGGCGTGACGATTCATTTTCGCGACGATGAAGGCGAAAATAGTCACGAGGAGACTTTTCACTACGACGGTGGCATTGACGAGTTCGTCGAATACTTGAATGCGAACAAAAAAGCGATTTCTCCAGTTATTCATTTTGAAGGCGAAAGAGAGGGACTTACCGGCATGGTTCAAGCCGAAGTCTCGATGCAGTATTCTGATAGCTACTCGACGCTGGAGCAGACGTATTGCAACAATATTCATACGATTGAAGGTGGTACGCACCTGTCAGGTTTCCGCGCCGCGTTGACCCGTACGATCAACAAGTACGGGTCCGAAAATAAGCTCATTAAAGAAAAGGATTCTTTGACCGGCGATGACATGCGCGAAGGCTTGACCGTGATTGTTTCAGTCAAAGTGCCCCAGCCACAGTTCGAAGGACAGACGAAGACTAAACTTGGAAATGGTGAAGTCGACGGTATAGTAAGCTCCATCGTCAGCGATAGGCTTATGACCTTTTTCGAGGAGAATCCCTCTGTCGCGAAAGTCATTATCGAAAAGACGCTTTTGGCCGCTCGCGCCCGCGAGGCCGCGCGCGCAGCGCGCGAATCTACACGCCGCAAGGGTGTTATGGATGGCTTGTCGCTACCTGGCAAACTCCGTGATTGTTCAGAGCGTGATCCTCAAAAAACTGAATTATTCTTGGTCGAAGGTGACTCTGCAGGTGGTTCTGCGCAGACGGGCCGTGATCGCGCGACGCAGGCGATATTGCCGCTTCGCGGTAAGGTTTTGAATGTTGAAAAAGCCCGTATCGACAGGATGCTTGCGAATAATGAAATCCGCACTCTTATAACTGCGATAGGATGTGGGTTTGGCGAAGAGTGGGATATTTCCAAGGCTCGTTATCATAAGATTGTGATTATGACCGATGCTGACGTCGACGGCGCTCACATTCGCACGCTTCTTTTGACATTCTTCTACCGAAAGATGCCAGAGCTTATTGAAAAGGGCTATGTATATCTCGCGCAGCCGCCGCTTTATAAGGTAGAACGCCGTAAAAAGAGCGAATACGTGCTTACGGATGGAGAGCTCACTGAAAAGCTTCTTACTTTAGGTTTAGATGATTTTGAGGTGAAGACTAAAGACGGCACTGTGTTAGCCGAGGAGCGTGCTAAAGAGTTGTTGACACTTTTAGCCGAAATTGAACAGACATCCAAGGTTTTAGAAGAGCGCGGATTTAATCCCGAAGGTATTCTCAATGATGATTCCGCCCAAGGTGGTGGAGCTTCGATTTTGAGGAAACTTTTCGCATCGCTCACTGGCTTTGGGTTTGATGTGTCCGATTGGTTCGGGGGCTCCCTTAAGAAACTGCTCGAAGATGTCAGAAGTCATGGCAAGCAGGGGCTTAGTGTATATCGTTTCAAAGGTCTCGGCGAAATGGATGCAAAAGAGTTATACGCGACAACCATGGATCCTGCCCGCCGCCGCATGCTCCGAGTGAAACTTAATGATGCAGTCGCAGCAGACCGCATGTTTACGCTCCTTATGGGCGATGAGGTAGAACCGCGCAGAAAGTTTATTGAAGATAACGCGCTTAATGTTCGCAATCTCGACTTCTGATTTTATGAAACCAGTCACCGAGATATACGAAGAGGTAAAGGCCAATATTGCTAGAGCCGCAGCGAAATCAGGAAGGTCCCCTGATGAGATAAAGGTCGTTGCAGTCACCAAGACTCATGGGCCTGATGTCGTAGCGGAGGCTTTAGATGCTGGCCTTGAAATCATCGGCGAGAACAAGGTGCAGGAAGCTGCCTGGAAAAAACCTTTATCGCCGAGCGGCCAAGAGTGGCACATGATTGGACACTTGCAGACGAATAAAGTCCGTCAGGCGATGGAGATATTCGATTGTTTCCATTCAGTCGATTCTCTAAAGCTGATTGATCGCATGGACCGTGTCGCCGGCGAAATTTTCAAGTCACCGCGAATATTGCTTGAAGTGAATGTATCCGGAGAAAAATCGAAGACCGGTATGAGTATCGACGAGATTCCGCGCGCAATTGAAAGAGTTATGTCTTCGAAATCGTTTTGGCTTGAAGGCTTGATGACGATGGCTCCTTTTAGCGAAAATAGCGAAGACTCCCGTCCTTACTTCAATAAACTCAGACAGCTTCGTGATGAGATGTCTGAAAAATTCAACATTCCTCTGAAAGAATTGTCGATGGGGATGAGCGGCGATTATCTCGTCGCGGTAGAGGAAGGCGCGACTTTCGTTAGGCTCGGGACAGTTCTTTTTGGTGATCGCCCTAAACTAAAGCGCACAGTCAGCTCGGATGACGATACCGGAGGCTTTTCTTCCGCTCTGGATTCATATTCAGGGGAGGGCCCGACGTTTAAAATTTTAGATTAAAAGGCTTCTCATGGATAAAAGAGATTTGAAAATCGCGGTTATAGGTGATGGCGGATGGGGAACTGCAAATGCAGTTGTGCTCGCGAATTATGGCTATAAAGTCACGATATGGGGAGCGTTTGACGACTATATTCAGGAGATGAAAGTCTCGCGCGAAAATACTCGTTATCTAAAAGGCGTGGAGCTTCCCAGCAATATCGCGCTCACCTCTGACCCTGTAGAAGCGGTGAAGGCCGCAGATGTCGTAGTTTTGGCACCGCCATCAAAGTTTCTATCGGGAGTTTTGGCTAAATTCAAGGGACTGATTACGCCATCGATGCTCGTCGTGTCACTCACCAAGGGCTTGTGCGAGACTACGCATAAACGCATGACTGTTATCGCTGAAGAGATTCTCGGAGTTAGCGGTATCGTCGCGTTGGCGGGACCTACTCACGCCGAAGAAGTTTCTCGCGCAATACCCACGACGATCGTAGCTGCGTGTGCGATAAGTGAAAATGCGCGAAAGGTCCAGGAAATTTGGTCAGGTCCGCGATTTAGGGTTTATACTTCGGATGATCCCGCTGGAGTTGAAATCGGCGGCGCGGTTAAAAACGTAATTGCTATCGCCGTAGGGTGTTCTGATGGTATGGGCTTCGGGGATAATACTCGTGCAGCGTTGATTACTCGCGGTTTGGCAGAGATGAAGCGCTTCGTGCTGGGATTTGGCGGTAAGACTGAAACTCTCTCGGGTCTGGCTGGCATAGGAGACTTGATCGTCACTTGCACATCCGTTCATTCGAGAAATCACTATGTCGGCGAAAAACTCGGTCGCGGCGAAAAGATTAAGGATATTTTGGGCTCGATGCAGATGGTTGCTGAAGGCGTTTGGAATTCCAAAGTCATTTATGAACTCAGCCGCGCATCGGGCGTTGAAATGCCGATTTGCGAGTTAGTGTATAAACTTTGTTATGAAGATTTCGACGCGAAAATGGCAGTCGATGCGATGATGAACCGCACTTTGAAAAGTGAATAATTTTTAAAAAAGGAAGATAAAAAATGGAAAACATTAAACCTTCAATGCCAACTAATGTTCGCTGTTATGCAAAGTTTCTGCTCATCATGGCAGGTCTCGGCGGCCTTCTTTACGGGGTGGACGTCGGCGTAATCGCTGCCGCGCTTCCGTATATTGAGCGCACCTCGACATTCAATACTGACGAGATTGGCTGGATCGTCGGCATGGCTCTATGGGGGTCGCTCCCCTCGTCGATGGTCGCGGGGCTTTTGGCCGAGTGGTTCGGTCGCAAAAAAATGATTGTCGTTTCGGCACTTCTTTTCCTTGTTTCCATTCCCGTTATTTGCGCTTCAGGCTTCTTTGAGGGCGGAAACTTCTGGATGATGGTCGCTGGGCGCGGTCTCCAAGGTGCAGCGGCGGGACTTTTCGGCGTGATCGTTCCTATGTACCTCGCCGAATGTCTTGATGCTGACTCTCGCGGAAAAGGCACTGGTATGTTCCAGCTTCTTTTGACTATAGGGCTTGTATTTGTCGCAGTCATTGGTTTTATCATCACATGCTTTTACGGCGATGCGAAAAAGGTTGTCGATCCCAAGGCGATTGAAAATGGGATTATTGAGTATGTGCAAAAAGTTGACGAGAATCGCAATCCCGTCTGGGAAGATGATAAGAAAACAATCCCTGTCTATGAATTGGACGAGCAGGGCCAGCCGAAACCTAAGTTGGATAAGGATGGCAATAAGATTGCCAACATGAAGAAAGTGTCGTTTGACATGATTAAGAGCTGGGTCGCTCCCGAGCAGATTGGTTTGTGGGTTCGCGCTTGGCAGATGATTTTCCTCCTTTCTTGCATTCCTGGGATCGTTCTTTTCCTCGGCGCGTTCAGACTTAAAGAATCCTCGCGTTGGCTCTATAAGAAGGGCCGCAAAGATGAAGCTCTTGCCTCGCTCGCTGCCAATAATGGCGAAGAAAAGGCGAAGGCTATTCTCGATGAAATGATCGCAGCTGATGAGGCTGCTGCCGCCGAAAAGGCTGCCAACGCCGCCGCGACGGATACTCTTTTCCAAAAGAAGTATGTGATTCCGTTTATTCTTGCAGTCGTGATTCTTGCCTGCAACCAGACCACTGGCATTAACTCTGTCCTCAACTACACGGTCACGATTTTCCAGAAGACTGGTATGGAGGGTGCCTTCGCGAACCTTTCCGATGTCGCCATCAAGATTGTAAATTGCGTGATGACGGTCGTTGCCTGCGCGCTTGTCGATAAGAAGGGCCGCAAGTTCCTTTTGAAGCTTGGTACGAGCGGTATTATTTTCGGCCTTTGCGGCGTTGGCTTGATCTTCCTTGCAATTTCCAAGGGGTGGGTAGTCCCGTCGATGGCAACTGGTATTCTCGCGACAGTATTCTTCTTTATGTTCATCGGCTTCTACGCTGTCGGTCCTGGCGTTTGCGTGTGGCTTGCTTTGACCGAACTTATGCCTACACGCATTCGCGCTAACGGTATGGCGATTGCGATGATCATTAACCAGGGCGTGTCGGCCGGTATCGCGACGGTGTTTCCGAAGTGGTGCGCGGCGACGAACGACAACGGCACGGTGTTCTTCGTGCTCGCCGGCTTTACCGTGATCTACTTCATCACCGCGGCGTTCTTCCTCCCGGAGACCAAGGGCCGCACGCTTGAAGAAGTTGAACAGTACTTCACTACCGGCAAGATGCCGGAGAAAAAGTGAGACTGAAATTTTTAGGTACGGGCACATCGGTCGGAGTGCCGCAAATCGGTTGCGAGTGTCCTACTTGCACTTCGACTGACGCTCGTGATATGCGCCGCCGATGTAGCGCATAAATCTCCTATGAAGGCGGAGGAGTCGTGAGCGATACTCCGCCGGAAATGCGCGAGGCTTGCATCGAATACGGGATAAAAAAAGTCGATGCCGTCGTCCTTACGCATTCACACATGGATCATGTCGCGGGGTTTGATGATGTGCGCCGCTTTAATACGATAAACGGTGTAAAGGGTGAAGACGGCAAGATTATCGGTAAGCCCATGAATTGCTATGCTATGAGCGAGACAGCCGAGCAGATGCGTAGGATTTTCCCGTATGTGAAACCGGTTAAAAACGAGCTCGGATTGTATCGCCCGATGATCGAATTTAAAAACGATGATGTTTTTAGGATAGGCCCAGTGAACGTGACGCGGCTGAAGGTCGAGCATAATTTTCCATGTTCTGGATACTTATTCGAGGACAATGAGCGTAAAATCGGATATATTTCCGATTGTCATTCGCTCCCGGACGAGACGGTGGAGACTTTGCAAGGCGTTGATGTCATGATTTTGAATTGCCTGAGAGAGCGTTTCCATCCTACACACATGAATCTTGAGCTTACTATCAAAGCATTGCGCAAGATCAAGCCGAAAAAATCTTACACGATTCACATGTGCCACGATTTAAGTCACGTACAATGGCTGGAAAAATTGCCTGAAGGCACGGAACCTGCATACGACGGATTAGAAATATGAAAAACTCAATCATTTTCGCGACGGTTACGGCGGCACTTTTGGTCCTTAGATTGTGTGCTGCGCCTCAGTCTGAAATCAAAGTGAATTTGACGCTGGACGAAGGCGATTATGTCTCAGGCGAGCGCGTTCGCGGTGTAGTGAATATCGTAAATGCTTCGCCGTATAAAATCAGTGTCGGTTATCCGAATTCGAAAGACTTGTTTTTTATTGAAGTCTATCGCCAGGGAGGAGAACTTCTGGACCGTGTATCGAGCAGGAAATTCGTAGCGGATTTTTCGATCAAGTCTAACGAGGGTTTGAAGTTAGAGACATTTCTCGGCGATCATTACGGTCTTAGGAGTGTTGGCAGTTATTTCGCAAAACCTATTTTGGTGCATAACGGTGTCCGTTACGAAGGCCAATCGCGCGCATTCGACATTGTTCCTGGGATGGAAGTTGACAATGCACTCCAGATTTTTTCAAATGAAGACGGTTTGCGCCGGGAGTTCAAAGTTTTAACTTGGTCGAGGAAACATCGCGACCATGTGTTTTTGTCGGCGCGAAATGCCGGTATCGACAATACTCGCTTCGAGACGTACGATCTTGGGCAGAGCATGAAAATCACGCGACCGACGATTTCGATTTTGCCTGGCGGCGAAGTAATCATTTTTCATAGAATAGACAGTGACCATTTCGTGCGTAGTGAATTTTGGTCGATGCGAAAGAAACTTGAACTTTATCGACGTGATATAGTTCGTGACCCTGAAACTGCCGGACAAAATCGCGTGAGAGAACTTTACGAAGAGGCAGGTGGCATTGATCCTGTGGCGAGACCCTGGTGGAAGTTCTGGTAAAGAGGAGAGTCGAAATTTGAATATCTTAGGCATAGAGACGAGCTGTGACGAAACGGCAGCGGCGGTGGTAAAGGACGGTCGCAGAGTCCTTTCAAATGTAGTCTATACACAAATTCCGCTCCATGTCCCGTATGGCGGAGTCGTTCCGGAGATCGCATCGAGAGCGCATGTAGAAAAAATTCGCGAAGTTATGTCAAAGGCGATGGACGATTTTAAGAAAACTGACTATTGTCAACGCGAGAAGATTGACGCAGTTGCAGTGACTTACGGTCCAGGATTATCGCCGGCGCTCATCGTAGGGCTTAATGCTGCGAAGGGACTCGCGAAAGGACTTAATGTGCCGCTAATCGCGATTAATCATATCGAGGCCCATCTTCATACTCCTTTTTTGGCAGATGAGGGAGATGACATTACTACTATTGCCTCACCTGGAGATATTGAACCTGCGTTGGGACTTGCGATTTCTGGAGGTCATACGACGTGGATAGATATGCCTAAATACGGCACTTATGAGATTATCGGGCAGACATTGGATGATGCTGCGGGCGAGGCATTCGATAAAGCAGCGAAACTTTTGGAGCTTGGCTATCCAGGTGGTCCTAAGATTGATAAAATCGCGAAGGCGCACGGATTTGAAAATTTAATCCGCTTCCCCAAAGGTCGTCCGCGAGACGGAGTATCTGCCCTTGCAGGGCTACCGGCAGATTTGTGTGTGAGTTTTTCGGGGCTTAAGACTGCGCTCTTGCGCTATGTCCAGCAGGAAGGCGGCGTTAGAAGTTTAGAGGAGAAAGGCGAGATCGAGCGCGTAGTCGCTTCGTATCAGGAAGCTATCGTTCAGGCGGTAGCGGACAGAACTAAAAGTGCGCTTAAAAGAAAGTCTTACAAGGCGTTAATTATCGGAGGGGGAGTTTCGCTAAATTCCCGTTTGCGCGAAGTCCTGAGCCGAGTCGCGGCGTCGCAGAAAGTAAAATTGCTGATGGCGAAACCAAAGTATTGCGGAGACAATGCCGCGATGATCGCGGGATTAGCATACTATCGCCACAATCTTACCGGGAACGAGGCGATGATGGTGGACGTAAAACCTTCACTCGAAGTCGGGGAGACTAAATGAAATTCTGTGACGTATGGATGGTGCTCCCTAATCGCACGATTGGATACGGCGATATCGAAATTTCAGGAGCGAAAATCTCCGCGATCAATCTTAAAAACTCTAATGGTGCTTCTTACGAGCGATTGGTGATGCCAGGATTAGTCAACGCTCACTCTCACGCACCGATGACGCTCGTTCGCGGACTAGGAGGGGGATTGCCGCTCCAAAGGTGGCTTGAAGAGGCGATATTCCCAGTCGAAGCGAAGATGACGAAGGACGATGTTTATGCTGGCGCAGTCTGGGGGGCAATGGAGATGCTTTCAAGCGGTACGACGACGGTAGCGGACATGTATGATTTTCCGTCTGACTGTGCGAGAGCATTCGAGGAGACCGGGATTAAAGCAAATCTCGCGCGGGTAGGATTATCGTTTATCGATGGTCGCATAAAAGAGTGCATTGATTTTACTCGAAACTTTTCCGCCAAAAATGTAGTGGCAGATATTTGCATTCATTCAGAATATCTAACGGATGAGAAGTTCTGCCGCGAATTGGCTGCTGCGAATCGCGAATTTAAGCGCCCGCTAAATGTGCACGTCTCTGAGACTAAAAAAGAGCATGAAGAGTGTATTGCGCGCCATGGAAAGACCCCTATGCAGTATTTGGCAGCTACCGGGATTTTGGATTATGGAGGCTATGCTGCCCACTGTGTTTACGCTACCGACGATGATTTCAAGGTTATGCGCGAGATGGGTGTCACTTTAGTCCATAATCCCACGAGCAACATGAAGTTGGGTAGTGGTTTTGCGCGGACTCCAGAGGCTATAGCTCAAGGTGTAAATGTTGCGTTGGGTACTGACGGTACAGCTTCTAACGATAATCTCGATATGTTTGAGGAGATGCATTTGGCCAGTCTCCTACACAAGGGTAGACTTAAAGATCCCACCATAATGGGAGCATGGGATGTTATCGAGATGGCGACAGTAAACGGGGCTAAGGCGCTTAATAGAGATTGTAGCGGCGAGCTAAAGGTCGGGGACGCTGCTGATTTGTGCGTGATTGACCTTAAAAAACCGCACTTGATGCCGGTATTAGACATACCAAATTTAATCGTCCATTCGATGCACGGCTCGGATGTGGTAATGACGATAGTCAATGGGGATATAGTCTATGACCGAGGTCAATGGTTGAAAATCGATCAAGGTCGTGCAGAATTTGATTTTAAGGTGGCAGTGAGGAATCTCGGATTATGAATTTTGCATTTGTGATCGCTATGGAGTGTGAGGCGGACTGTGTCAGGGCGCATACGGAGTTTAATTCCGTTCCGTTATATGTCTCTGGTATCGGCAAAGTCAACGCAGCAGCTGCCGCTCAAAAAGCTATAATCGAAACTGGGGCGGAGGCTATCGTAAATATCGGACTTTCTGGGGGATTCGATTCTAAAATGGAAGTCGGCGCGCTCAGGGAGGTTGTAAGCGCGGTTGAATATGATTTCGATTTGGCTAAACTAAATGGTACGCGAGTCGGACAAAAAGACGAATACGACACTCCGTATATAGAGACTGCCACCGTCGGATTATATGAGAGCGGAATATTAGCTACAGGAGATCATTTTAATGATTCTGAAAATGATTTCAGCTTAATCCGCGAGGATTTAAAGGCATCTCTTCGCGATATGGAGGGGGCTGCGATAGCGCATGTCTGCAAAAAAGCGGGCGTAAAATGTTTTTTGCTGAAATGCGTGACCAATGTCGCCGGCAAGGGCCTCATGTTAGGCCAATATGAGAAAAATAAGTCTATCGCTTTAAATGTTCTCACTAATGCCATCCCGAAATACGTAGATGAGATTTGTCGAATTTGCTGATTTTCTACGACTGATTTGATAAACTAAAGAAAAATTGAGGATATTTCATTATGAATGCTCATAAGTTGATGGTGCGGATAATGAAGACGATTCTTTGTATTGGTTTGATGATTGGCTCGGTCTGCGCGAGTGCGCAGTGGACAGTTGATCGCGAAAAAAAGATGCTTTATAATGGAGATGTCGAAATTTCCTATGAGGCTGATAGTGAGTTTGCCGGTGGCACGATACTCACCGCTGTAAAGAATCATCCGTCAGGAGATTGGACACTAGATGAGCTGCCTCGCATCGAACAGGATACAGGGCTTTGCCCGACGGCTATCGGTTCAGGTTTTGCGGGCAGACAGAAAAACCTTCGTTCTTTCTTGCTGCCTGATTCTATCCGCCGCATTGGACGTGCCGCATTCTTTTCGTGCTCAAACGCCACGAACTCGCTTGCGCTACCGGCATTACTTGAACGACTTGATAGGGCTGCATTTTTCGGCTGTGAAAAACTCTCAGGGGACCTTGTTATTCCGCCTCACTTGACGGAGATAGGTCCAGAGACTTTCTACGGATGCGGAGGGATTCAATCTCTCGCTTTCGCGCAGGGCTCACGGATAGAACGGATCGAATGGCTTGCGTTTAAGCGGTGTTGGGGATTGCGCGGAACGGTAGATTTTACTCCATGCACTCGTTTAGAGAGGATAGACCCCGAAGCAGTCATAAGCTGCACCCCCGAGCGAGTGATCTTCGGTGAGGAGTTCAAGAAACGTGTGGACGATGCGCTACATGCATCTGATGCGACGAATGGATATCCGAGAGCATCGACGGATTGGCTCGCAGGATCGTTTGGTATTGGTGTACATTGGACTACGTGGTCTACAGACCAGGACGGCGAGAAGAATTCTTTTGATGAGGCGGTCGAAGCATTTGATGTTCCGCGTTTCGTCGCACAAGTGAAGGAAAGTGGCGCTCGTCATATTATCTTTACGTCTTCATGGGCGGAGCAGCATCCTCCAGCTCCGTGTGCTGCGCTCGACCGTATTTTAGAGGGGCGCACTACGAAGCGCAATCTCCTAAAAGAAATCGCCGACGCGCTCGCCGCGGAGGGGATTCGCACGATACTCTACTACAACCACGGGTGCAATGGTGAGGATAAGCAGTGGATGAAAGCGTGCGGATATTCAGATGCGAATTTGGAGCAGTTCGGTTCTAATATCGTCTCCATTGTCCGCGACCTTTCGCTTGGATGCGGCAAGAATATAAGCGGATGGTGGTTTGATAGTCCTGGGGCAGTTTCTGACGCGGGACCTCACAGGACGGCGTCAGTGAAACTCGGTGATTATAAATTTCCGTTTCGCGAATTGGCGCTCGCCGCGAAAGCGGGCAATCCTTCGGCGCTCGTTTCGATAAACTCGCAGGGCGGAACTTTCGTATATTCACCATGCCAAGAGTATTTTAGTGGCGAGGAGTTGCATGAATTTCCGCTTTGCGGACGCACGAATGCTCAGGGTATGCAGATGCATATTTGGAGTACCATGGATAACAAACGATGGGTTCATCAAGGTACGAATTTTTCGCCTTTGCGGTTTAGCGACGAATGGCTCGGAAATTTCGTCCGCTCTCGTCTCGCAGATGGATGCGCAGTTACTTTAAATGTCGATGTAGATCGTACGGGCTTTTTGAATCCTGCCGCAATCGCGCAACTTTCCCGCATTAACCGTCCAGGCTTTAGTCGAGCAGCTCCGGCACAGACGATACAGCTTGAAGGCTACGGTCTTAAGGCGCAGGCAGTGTTTAAGCGGCGGCTTCTTGATGAGAGGGCTCAAGGCGAAGTCTTTGAAGAGGCGGTGAATGCTTTTAGAACTAAGTATGACGATGTTCATCCAGCGGCGAACGACTGGACGAAGGGCCTTGGACTTTGGCAGGGTGAGTATTGGGGGAAGTGCATGCTCTCTCATGTTGCCTGTGCGCGAATTTCGGGCAGTGCCGAACATCGCAAATTTATCAGAAATAAAGCGCTAGAGTTTATTCGCGCGTTTCAGCGTGAGGACGGATATCTCTCTTCGTATGCTAACGAGGACTATCTTTGTGGGTATTGCTGTTGGAATATCTGGAGCCGCAAGTACACTATGTGGGCGTTAATAGAAGCATACGATCTCACTGGCGAGAAGGAACTGCTTTCGTCGGCGGCGAAGATGGCAGATCACCTCATCGCTCAGCTTGATCGCCTTAAAATGCCGATCGTGAATACCGGATGCTTCGTCGGAATGCCGTCTATGAGTATTTTGAAGCCCATGGTTCTTCTCTTTGAGCGCACCGGTGAGAAGCGATATCTCGATTTTGCGAATTATATTGTATCTGAAAATGACCGCGAGGACTCTCGCGCGCCGAATCTGATTGCAAATTCATTTGGTCCTAAGCCGGTTCACGAGTGGTATCCGGAGCCTGAGAAGTGGGCGAAGGCGTACGAGATGATGAGCCTTGCAGAAGGATTTATCGAATACTCGCGCGTCACCGGTGATAAGAGACCGCTTGAGGCGACCAAGCGTCTTTGGGAAAAGCTCTACGATTATGAACTCAATGGGCTTTTCGGGGCGGGCTTTCATGATCACTTCGTCCACGGAAAGGCTCGTGCAAGTGTCATTACTGAAATATGTGACTCCATTCATTGGATGCGCTTATGTCGTTATCTCCACGAGGCTACTGGGGATATGAAGTATCTCGACGCATGGGAGAAGGCTTACTTAAATGCATATCTTGGCGGAATC
>JAEIGA010009124.1_pt1 | contig 15007 bp, 11 predicted proteins | sample 9270691 | NCBI WGS metagenome assembly JAEIGA01 (sample SAMN17057246, study PRJNA624740) | gut metagenome | biome: biome; isolation source: fecal sample | host: Bos grunniens | place: China: Xizang | collected 2019
AAGTCTCCTCCGCGCTGCTTAGCGAAAAGATAATTATAAAGCGCCGTTCTGACTCCTCCCATATGGAGCGGGCCAGTAGGTGACGGTGCAAATCTTACTCTTGTCTTGCGTGTCATATTGTTGAACTTTTTTGATTTTTCTATTTCTGTGCCTTTCTTCTGATTGCAGCTACATCGTCAAGCTCCTTTTTATAGTCCTTCTCGCCCACGAGCAAAGTCGGTTTTCCTTCCTTCTTATAGCAGAATGTACTTTTGATGCTTGAGCTGTTGAAACCTATTTTCTGGCTGCTTGCTTCAGGAAGATCGATTTCAGTTGAGTTCAGATATACGTCTCTGTCATACTTGAAGTCACTGTCGATCATGATGATGTTGCCCACCTTGATGTCAGTAATTTCATTGAGTCTCTGCATCTCAAATCCTGTAGCGATCACTGTAATGTTGACCTGATCTCCGAAATCAGCGGCAGTTTCATATACTATACCTCTCTTGAAACGGTTTGCCTTCTCGCCGAACTGCTCTGTGAGAAGTCTGTCGATCTCTGCAAGATCATCCATGAGAAGTCCGTTCTCATTATATCCGGATGTGATGTTGATCAGCACGTTCTTGGCAGTCTTGATGTCAAAATCATTGAGCAGAGGTGATGATAATGCGCTTGCGACAGCATCCTTGATACGGTTCTTTCCCTTGCCTGTACCACATCCCATCAAAGCCATTCCGCTTCCGGTCATCATTGCCTTCACGTCCTTGAAATCGACGTTCACATAACCAGGCTTGTTGATGATCTCTGTGATGCCCTGCACGGCTGTAGCCAGCACTTCATCTGTCTTTGGGAAGGCATCATGCACCAGGAGAGAGCCATAGTGAGTGTAGATCTTCTCATTGTTGATGATCAGGAGACTGTCCACATTCTTCTGAAGCTCATAGATACCGTCGATAGCTTTTGAAAGTGACTCGTTTCCTTCATTCTTGAAAGGAATGGTCACGACTCCAACAGTAAGGATGCCCTTGCTCTTTGCCAATGCAGCAATCACAGGTGCAGCTCCAGTACCTGTTCCACCTCCCATTCCGGCAGTGATGAAAAGCATGTCTGTCTTGCTGTTGAGAACCTTCTCGGTGATCTCCTCCTGGGCATTCTGAGCTGCAATTCTACCTTCAGTAGGGTTGCATCCTGCTCCAAGACCGCTTCCGAGCTGTATCTTGATAGGTACAGGACTCTTGTCCAGCGACTGCTTGTCTGTGTTGCAGACTATGAATGTACATCCTTCAATTCTTTTGTTATACATGTAATTGACAGCATTGCATCCTCCGCCGCCAACTCCGATAACCTTTATTATCGAGTTCTTCGGTGCCCAATCTACAGGGATTACCTCGATATCTGTTTCATTATATGTCATATTGTCTTAGTCTTTGATGTGTTATTATGATTCGAAATCCTCATCTTCCTCCTCTTCCACTGTGATGCCATCAATCATCTTGTTGATGTTGGCTCCGATTGTCTGGGCCTTACCCCAAACAACCTTCAGGAATTTCCATTTCTCCTCTTTCTTCTGATTCTCACTCTCTTCTGTATCATCAGTTGTTTCAGCAGTCTCGACTGTCTCTTCTTCAGTATAATAGACTTCTGTCTGATCCTCTTCAACAGATTCAGCAGACTCTTCTGCAGTCTCTCCCTCTTCTGCAACAAATGTCTCCGGAACTTCTGGATTCACGTGATATGGCATGTCTACATCCACTGCACAAGTTGGAATCTCATCCTTTATTGCGGCAGTGACGAGTCCGAGGATTGTTGTTGCAGTAGGTGCATGAGTGCCATCGATATCGATGTCTGTAATATCGGTTCTCGGATATCCGATCCTCACCTTGTAGCCTGACATTTCGCTGATCATAAGACCAAGGTTTGCAGTCTGGGCAGCTCCTCCTGTCACGACGATGCCGCATCTCAGGTGCTCTGCAAGACCGCTTTCCTGGATTTCATATAGAACAGCCTCCATAATCTCCTCAACTCTGGCAGTGACGATCTCAGAAAGATATTTTACTGTCACCTGCTTATCCTGGGCTGTGCTCTTATCTATGATATGGAGGACTTTTTCGCTCATGTTGAGCAACTTCTCCGGCATGCATGCTCCGAATGCCATCTTGATGTTTTCAGCAAGGCGTTCGGTGATCTGAAGTTCGCTCTTGATGTCGTGAGTTATGCTCTTTCCACCAAATGGAATTGATGCGTAATGACGTAGGATGCCATCATGGTAGATGGTTACAGAAGTCGAACCGCCGCCGAAATCGACGAGGGCCACACCGTTGTCCATCTCAGTCTCGCTGAGGATTACGCGTGCAGTTGTATCTGCTGTGAAATATTTCTTTATCGCAGAGATTCCAACTTTAGCAAGAAGGGCATCGGCATTTATAAGCTCTTTTCTCTTACCTATGAAAATCTTGAAGTGTCCCTCGAGAACGTCACTTGACATGCCGACGATATCCTCCTCCTTGATCTGGAAGTCCTCTCCGTCTGAGAAAGACTGTGCAACAGCTCCATAGATGGCCTCTTTCACTGTAGACGGAAGCGGATAGCTGTCCTGGGCAAATCTCTTGAGGTTCTCTACATCTTCGTGAGTGATCTCGGTAAACTCTCCTCTGTCTTCGATCTTACCGCTGTTTGCCTCCTGTCTTATCGGGAATTTCGGCATGCCGATGACAGCCTGATTGATCTTGATATTCAGGGACTCTTCGGCGTCCTTTATCAGATGCTGTAGGGGAATGCTGGCGTTCACCATGTTTGTGACACCACGGTTCAGGATACCGGCAGACGCAGTCTCCCTATAATAAACCACCTGTACATCGTCACCGTTGACCTTGACGACCACAAGCGCGATCTTGGAAGTACCAAGATCGATTGCGACAATGTGCTGTTCTGTAAATTCCATATTATTTTTTATTTTCTTGTTCTTTGTTTCTGCAGACGATCTGTTTTGTGTATCGGAGGTCCACGACATCATATATGCCCTCTTCTCTGACAGGTGAGATCATCTCGTAATAAATCTGCATCTTCTCAAATTTCTCCTGAATGTCGGTCATGTCCCCAAGTAGAAATATCTCCTGCCCATCTTTAGGCTTGATGCTCAGCTCTCCTGATTCATTGTGATGAATCTGTGCTATCTTATCCTTCCAAATCGGGTTTGAATTGATGAGTTCTGCCACTTTAAGGATATCTTCCAGCCACAAGCTGTCTGCCGAATCGGTAGGTCTACCTTTGCAGCAGTCTGTCAGATCGATAGGAATGCTACCTTCTATCAGCAGTGCCTGGCAACTGAAATTTTCCCTCAATGGCAGAAGAAAACCATACCTGTCGCAATAGAATCCATATGAATCAGTCTGAAATCTTATTATCGGTTTCCTTTGTCTGACGGTTATGCTCAACGACCCATCGTTAGTGACGTATGCCTCACTTTTGAGGATGCCACCCTTTGCGTTGAGGATGCTTTCTATCTTCCTCAGATCAATTGCATCCATTTGAAGACCTATGAGTTTGCCATAGTCTTCAGAAAGGTACTGTCTTATTGTTTCTGATTGTAGATATGGCGTAGTAAGGCTATCTTCAACAGTGATGTCAATCTTATTGCAAAGAATGCCTTTACGCTTGTCAGAGCCTAGGATATATGAAGCCGTAAGGACTCCTGCCAGCAGCAGTCCTATAATACTGTTCCATATCATATGTTTCCTATTCTTTGACATTTGAATCTTCTAATTGTGTTTTTCCTTCAATATTTCACCAATCGGCCCTACAAGGCGGTCGATATCACCCGCTCCCAAGGTCATGAAGAGTTCCTTACCTTCCAGAGTCTGCGCCTTCACCCAATCAAGAAGTTCTTCCTTCTTCATCAGTATCTTTGTCGGAGCCTCTACATCATTGAATATGATCTCAGATGTGACTCCGGGTATAGGCTCTTCTCTCGCCGGATAGATATCGAGAAGTACAAGTCGGTCTACCTTGCTGAGCGCCTGGGCAAATTCCGGTGCGAAATCGCGTGTCCTGGTGAACAGATGCGGCTGGAAGATGGCTGTGTATCTGAAGTCAGGATACTTCTCCCTGGTAGAACTGATTGCTGCAGAGATTTCGTTCGGATGGTGGGCATAGTCATCCAGATATACCAGGTCATCGAACTTCACCTGCATGTCGAACCTTCTCTTTACACCGGAGAAGCTTGCGAGAGCATCCTTGATCTTTGCCGGCTCTATGCCGTAGGTGAGTGCAATTGCAGATGCCGCCACTCCGTTTTCGATGTTCACCCATCCAGGAATGCCTACAACGCAATCCTTGATAACACCGCCCGGGTAGTGAAGATCAAAATGACCGTCAGTAGTCGGCTGTGCAAAGAAGTCAGCCGAGTCATCTCCATATGCATATGTCCTGATTTCAGCCTTGGTGTCATCGGCACAGATGTCAAGACCTTTCTTTACGATTACGGTTCCGCTTACCTGAGATGCGAAATCCTTGAAGGCCTGCTTGATGTGTGCCTCGTCACCATAGATGTCCAGGTGGTCTGCGTCCATAGATGTGATGACAGCAACCTCAGGGAAAAGCTGAAGGAAAGAGCGGTCAAATTCATCCGCCTCAGCAACGATAACATCATTCTCGTGGATGAGAAGGTTGCTGTCGTAGTTTTTCGAGATTCCGCCAAGGAAGGCTGAACATCCTGTTCCAGATGCTGTGAACAGGTGGCTCAGGAGTGTACTGGTGGTGGTTTTTCCGTGTGTTCCGGCAACAGCCATGCACCTTTGTCCATGAGCGATCTCTCCGAGCATACGTGAGCGCTTGATCACCCTGTAACCATGCTCCTGCACATATACAAGTTCTCCCATATCCTTCGGAATGGCCGGAGTATATACAACAAGCGTATTCTCTACATCAACAGGAATGTAGCTTATGTCGTCCGTGTAGTGAACGTCAATGCCTTCGCTCTCCAGAGCGTGGGTGAGGGGAGACGGAGTCTTGTCATATCCGCTCACTTTATAGCCTTTTGCGTTATAATATCTGGCAATCGCACTCATTCCGATGCCACCGATACCGATAAAATATATGTGTTGTCTGCTCATCTCCTACTTAATGATCTTATATACTTCTTCTGCAATTGTCATGGCCGCATCTGCCAGTGCAAGCTTTGCAACATTCTTTTCCATCATTGCAATCTTTTCAGGGTCTGCGATAAGTTCGCATGCGGTCTTCATAAGCTTTTCAGCTGCCTCTGCGTCGGTCACAATCATGCCAGCATCCTTTCTGACGAGTGCCATGGCGTTGTGAGTCTGATGATCCTCTGTCACATTCGGTGATGGGACAAAGATCGCTGCCTTGTGAGCCGCGCACATCTCCGAAATCGAGCTTGCTCCGGAACGTGAAATTATTACATCGGCAGCAGCATATGCCAGATCCATTCTCTTTATGAAGTCAGAGTGCTGGATGTTATCAAGGCAACAGCATCCCTTTTCCTTTGCTTCTGCCATGAATGCATCGATTGACGGCTTATAATATTTACCACACTGCCATATGATTTCTATACCGTCTCCGCCAGGACAACCATCCTGAATCCATTTCTTCATGGCGTTGTTGAGCGTTCCGCTTCCAAGACTGCCACCTACAATGAGCAGATGCTTCTTCTGTGGATCAAGCCCATAGAATTGGTATGCCTCCTCCTTCATCTCCGCTGTAGCCGGGACAATCTCCTTTCGGATAGGGTTGCCGCTGAGGACAATCCTGTCAGCAGGGAAGAATCGCTCCATTCCTTCATATGCAACGCATATGCTCTTTGCCTTCTTGCCGAGAATCTTGTTGGTCAGACCGGCAAATCCGTTCTGTTCCTGTATCAGAGTCGGGATGCCGAGTCTGCCTGCTGCCCAAAGAAGGGGAGCGCTGGCATATCCACCCACTCCGATGGCGATGTCCGGCTTGAACTCGCGAATCAGCTTCTTGGCCATTCTCACACTCTTGATGACCTTGAAGGGGAGTGCAAAATTGGATAGGGTAAGCTTTCTCTGAAGGCCGGCTACCGGAAGACCTACGATATCATATCCAGCAGCAGGTACTCGATCCATCTCCATTCTCCCGTTGGCTCCAACGAATAGAATCTCCGTCTCAGGATTGAGTTCCTTCAGTTTGTTTGCAATGGAGAGAGCAGGGAAGATGTGGCCTCCCGTGCCGCCTCCGCTGATTATCGCGCGTATTTTTCTAAAAGTCATGGCTATACCTTGGATTTAGCTGCTATATCAATATTCTCCTGAAGTGCATTCTTGTCTTCCTCAGTCAGGTCCTCCAATGTCTGGATCCTCTTCTTCGCCATTCGGCTGATGGACAGTATGATTCCGAACGCTATGCAGAAGACCAGGAATGCACTCGCTCCGTGACTGATCAATGGAAGTGTCTGACCTGTCATAGGTCCGATGTCCACATTTACAAGAATATGCATGAACGCCTGTCCCGAGATCAGGATAGCCAATCCTCCAAGTGCATATTTTGCAAAGTCATCGTTGCACATTCGTGCTATTATCGAACTTCTTGCAAGAAGACTTACATACAGTATCAGGATGCCCAGTCCTCCCAGCAGACCATATTCCTCGATGATGAAGCTGTACATATAGTCTCCATATATATTCTGGACCCTGTATTTCTGAGTGCTGTTTCCGATACCCTTACCGATGAAACCTCCTTCGTGGACTGCGATCATTGCAGAAACCGGCTGACTCAGAGTGTCGACCATATTGCTGTAGGCGTCTCCTTTAAGTCCTTCCAGACGGTTTATGTCATAATCGGCATTCATTCGATTGATCATTGTTCCCACTCGTCTGATCGCCTTGCCGTCACTCAGCTTATGGATGGCTACCAGACTGAAGAAACCTAGGCCTGCGACCAGGAATGCCATGAGAATCTCCCTCACAGGAACTTCTCCAAGCAACATTGTGGCAATCAGAATACCGCAGATGAAGACTGCACTTGATCCACTTCCCGGGAATGTCATCAGGCCGACAATAAGTGCCGGGGCATAGATGTAGAATGCCCTTTTCCAGAAAGGTTTCTTCTTGAACGATTTGAGTGCGGTGATCTGGTCGGTTATCCAATGATATGCCTTAAGTCCTTTTCCTGTCTTTATTTCTTCTTTTACGGCGTCCATCGCCCATGCCAGATACATGATCATGGCTACCTTCACAATCTCAAAGACGTGGATCTGGAAACCTGCAAGCTTGAAGTTTCTGACAGCACCGTTGATTTCCTCGGTCTTGATGACGCCAGGGATGTTGACCTTCATCAGCAGCATCAGCAACAGGATGAACGATCCGATGAATCCCAATTTGGCAAGCGGTTTCCACCACTCTATCTTGATGTGATAGAGAATGAACATGATGCCGATTCCGAACAAGGCAACGATGCCATGTGTGGTCATTGTCTTCAACCTGTCTTCCTGTGCGGGAAGCATAGGGGTGGAAGAGAATATTGCCAGGAAGGATACCAATATCAGCAGAAGGACGATGATCAGAATGACCTTATCGCCCTCTACCTTCTGGAGTACCGCCCATAGTGGACCTCTGTTATTGTCAAATGTGTCCTTCCCTTTCATATTATAGTTTTCTTACAGCTTCCTTGAACTGTCTTCCTCTATCTTCATAGTTCTTGAACAGGTCGAAACTTGCACAACATGGCGACAACAATACTACGTCACCGCTTTCCGCCAGCCTGCTTGCCAGCTTCACGGCATCTTCTGCTGAAGTCACATCATGGATTTCAGGGACGACTCCCTCGAATGACTCATGAAACTTCTTGTTGTCAAGGCCCATGCAGATCATTGCCTTCACCTTTTCCTGAGCAAGAGGGATAAGGCTTGTGTAGTCGTTGCCTTTGTCTGTTCCTCCAACAATCCACACTGTAGGTCTAGTCTGGCATTCAAGTGCATACCATGCCGCGTCTACATTTGTTGCCTTTGAGTCATTGATGTAGAGGACATCCTTGATGCTGAGCACCTTCTCAAGTCGATGTTCTACTGCCTGGAATGTTGCAAGACCGCTGCGGATGGCTTCGTTGTCGATATCCATTGCCTTTGCGGCGATAGCGGCAGCCATTGAATTATATATGTTGTGCTTTCCTCCGAGAGCAAGCTCCTGGAGATACATGTCGCATTCCTCTTCCTTGTAACGGACAACCATCTTGTCATCCTTGATGAAAGCTCCCTGCTTTACCTCCTCCTGCTGTGAGAACGGGAACTTCTGTGCCTTCATGACGATCTGGTCGAGATGTCTGATGGTGATTTCATCGTCAGAGCAGAAGATGAAACAGTCATCGCTTGACATGTTGCGTGTGATGCGGAACTTCGACTTTACGTAGTTCTCCATCTTGTAGTCATATCTGTCCAGGTGGTCTGGAGTGATGTTGGTGATGATCGCTATATCAGCCTTGAAATCGTAAACATTGTCGAGCTGGAAGCTGCTGAGCTCGAGCACGTAGATGTCGTGCTGCTCTGTAGCCACCTGGTAGGCATAACTCTTTCCGATGTTTCCGCCGAGGCCTACGTTCAGACCTGCATTCTTGAGAAGATGATATATCAGTGAAGTTGTCGTTGTCTTGCCGTTACTTCCTGTGATGCACACTTTCTTTGCCTTGTCGTAACGACCTGCAAACTCAATCTCGGAGATGATGCCGATGCCACCCTCCGCAATTTTCTTTACCATAGGGGCTGTCGGAGGAATGCCCGGGCTCTTCACGACCTCGTCTGCATTGAGAATCAGCTCTTCAGTGTGCTTGCCCTGTTCGAATGGAACATTCCACTGGTTGAGCACGGCAGCATATTCCTCAGATATCTTACCCATATCCGAGAGAAAAACATCGTATCCTTTTACTTTTGCGAGAACTGCGGTACCTACTCCGCTTTCTCCACCACCTAAAACTACTAATCTTGACATGACTGACTTATCTGATTTTGAGAAGTGCTATTGTTATGACTGCTAGAATGATTCCGATGATCCAGAATCTGGTTACAAGTCGTGCTTCAGGAATCGCCTTCGAATCCGGCTGGAACTTGCAAGGGATCCCTTCTTTCTGGAAATGATGGTGAAGCGGAGTCATCTTGAAGATTCTACGTCCTTCTCCATATTTCTTCTTTGTATACTTGAAATATCTTGTCTGGATGATTACCGACAGGCTTTCTGCGAAGAAGATACCGCAGAGGATCGGAATCAGCAGCTCCTTTCTGATGAGGATTGCAGCCACTCCTATGATTCCTCCAAGCATAAGGCTTCCGGTGTCTCCCATGAAGACTCTTGCCGGATATGCGTTGTACCAGAGGAATCCGATGAGTGCACCTACGAATGCGGACATGAATACCGCCACTTCACCAGAGCCCGGGATGTACATGATGTTGAGATATCCGGCATCAAGGACATTACCACCAAGCCATGCAAAGATTCCAAGTACGACTCCGACGATTGCCGACGTTCCTGTCGCCAGACCATCTATTCCGTCTGTAAGGTTGACACCGTTCGAACATGCTACGATTACCACCACGATCATCAGAACATATATCGCCCACTTTGTGTACCATCCTAATGCACCGTTAAATGGTGAAAGCCAACCGTAGTCAAACTCATGGCTCTTTATGAACGGAATTGTGGTCTTTGTGCTCTTTACAGAGTCATGAGTGATCACCTTTGCTGTCTGGACAACTGCAGTTGAGTCACTACCTTCGCTTACAATCTCTTCCGCAGGAACCTCGACAGTCTCTCTTACTACGATCTGATCGCTGAAGCACACAGCAAGTCCGATGCTTAGCGCCATCACACCCTGAGCCACCAGTTTGCCCTTTGCACTGAGACCGTCCTTGTTCTTCCTGAATACCTTGATGTAGTCATCAGCAAATCCGATAAGGAAGAACCAGATAGTGGTCAGACCCAGAAGAATCGTGTAGATGTTGGTAAGGTTGCAGAAAAGCAGCACAGGAATTATGATTGAGATGAATATGATGATTCCTCCCATGGTAGGTGTGCCTTTCTTCTGCATCTGTCCCTCCAGACCGAGGTCTCTGATTGTCTCTCCGATCTGTTTCTTCTGGAGCCAGCCGATGATTCTTCTGCCTGCGATGATCGAGATCAGAAGTGCTGTCGTGAACGCGAGGATGGCTCTGACGGACAAGTATGACATCAGTCCCTGTCCGGGGATGTCACATTCCTTAAGCCATTCAAAAAGATGATATATCATGTTACTGTGTTTTTACTGGTTCTGTCTGAAAGCATCCATGACGATTTCTCTTTCGTCAAAATGCATCTTTCCGTTTTCTGTTATCTGGTAGGTCTCGTGACCTTTGCCCGCAAGCAGGATTGTGGCTCCTTCGGAAGCCATCATGATGGCTGCTCTTATGGCCTGTTCTCTATCTTCGATGAACAGCGATTTGGCTTTGCCAGCTGTATCCATTCCAGCCTTGATGTCGGCCATGATGTCAGCTGTACGCTCACTTCTGCTGTTGTCGGATGTCACGAATATTCTGTCTGCCATCTTTTCTGCAATCTTCGCCATCTCCGGCCTCTTGGTCTTGTCTCTGTCTCCTCCACATCCGAACAGGCATATGAGCTGTCGTTCCGGAGCAATCTCCCGCAATGTCTTCAGCACGTTTTCGAGTGCATCCGGAGTGTGAGCATAATCTATGATTACGGAGATGTCTCGAGGCCCTCTGATGTTTTCAAGTCTTCCAGGAGCGGGAGCAAGGGTGCTGATAGCTGTGAGCGCCTCCTCTTCCTTCGCGCCAAGTGTAATTGCCGTCGTATATAATGCAAGCAGGTTGTATGCATTGTGCAGACCTATGAGTCTGCTCCATATCTCTACTCCGTCAATCTTCAGAAGCATTCCCTCGAAGCTCTGTTCCATTACACGGCATGTGTGGTCTGCCATGCTTCTGCATGAATATGTCACCTGTCTGGCTTTTGTGTTCTGCAGCATCACCATGCCATTTCTGTCATCAATGTTAGTGATGGCATATGCATCAGCATCCAGAGTGTCAAAGAAGAGTTTCTTGCATCTGAGATATTCTGCGAATGTCTTGTGGTAGTCAAGATGGTCGTGAGTGAGGTTTGAGAAGATTCCGACCTTGAACTTAAGCCCTGCCACTCTGTCCTGCTCAACTCCTATTGAACTCACCTCCATGAAACAGTATTCGCAACCTGCTTTCACCATCTCGTTCATCATGGAGTTGATGGTAAGAGGATCAGATGTTGTATTTACGGCCTCTTCACCCTTGGTTCCGACATAGTTGGCTATTGTGGAAAGAAGTCCGCAATTGTATCCCAATGCCATGAACATTCTGTAAAGAAGCGTCACAGTCGTGGTCTTTCCGTTTGTGCCGGTGATACCCACCAGTGTGAGTTTTTCAGATGGATTATCATAGAAGTTGGCTGCCATGATAGCCAAAGCATATCTTGCAGATTCGGCTTTGATAAGAGTGACTCCGTCAAGATCCAGTGATTCCACCTGCCTGTCAAGCGCAGCCTGATCTTCATATATGACTGCCTTGGCACCTTTGCCGATCGCAATCGATATATACTCATGGCCGTCAGATGCGAAACCTTTCACTGCGACGAAGGCAGAGCCACGGGTTACCTTTCTTGAGTCATTGCATACGGCATCGATCTCTGTGAAAGCGTCTCCGGCTGTAATCGTGCAGCCGCTGTTACGTATGATTCTGTCTAGTCTCATTGCAGTGTTATATTAATAGTTTCTCCATCTTTTTCGATTACTTCCTGCTCGATGTATCCTTGTGCCCAAAGTTCGTTCACGATGTTCTTGAAGACTTTGGCAGGTTTGTCTCCTCCGCCCTCGGATCTCTTCATAAGGTCTGTGTAAGCAACTACGATCATCGAGTATTTCGGATTGTCTGCAGGGAAGAATCCAGCGAATGATGCCTGGTTCTTTTTGCGTCCGTCAGCGGTCTCGTAGGCTTTTATGCTTCCTGCCTTTTCTTTTCCCTCCAGAACTATTCGAGCGGTTCCTGTCTTTCCGGCTACAGTGCATTTCGCATCTTTCATCGAATTGTAGGCAGTTCCGTTCGTGACTGTTCCGTTCGGCCATTTTATCCGTCTGGTAACCTGAGTCATTGCCCTGACCATAGTGTCTGCTGTTGCTTTCGAACAGATGATGCCAAGAATGCCTGGCTCTCTCTTCTCCGTTATCTTTCCGTCTTTTTCAAAGCTTTCAACAACATACGGTTTCATCATCGTGCCGCCATTGGCCAATCCATTGTAGAATGTCAGTATCTGAAGCGGTGTCACCTTGACAGAGTATCCGATGGCTACGGATGGGATTGTGGACTCGCTCCAGTCAGATGAGCCCGGGTCCGGTATGCTTGGCTTGCTGCCTCCTTTCTCCTTTATTTCAAAATCGAAACTTCCTCCGAGATTGTAGGAATGAAGTCTTGCAATAAGTTCCTCCGGATTTTTTGCATAATGGTCAGTTATCTGTCTTCTGAACACATAGTTTGATGAAATCATGAAGCCGTCGATAACAGGTATGTATGCTCTTTCGCTGTGTTTCTTATAGTTTTCTGCGTATCTGTCTCTTTCCGCCTCCTTAAAACCGGGATACTTCATCATGTCGATGTCATTCAGCATTCTGTCGTTGAGTTTGACATGGCCATCCTCCAGCAAGGTGGTCAACATGACGGTCTTGAAAATAGAACCGGGCTCTGATGCTCGTCCGACAGCTATGTTGAATGATTCCTTCATTCTTCCCAGGCTGTCTCTCCTGAGGTTGACCATTGCCTTGATTCCGCCTGTCTTCACATCCATGATCACTGCACACGCGCTGTTGATGTGTCTTGCCGTGTCGACGTACTGTCTGAGCGATCTGTCAGCAATCTCCTGAATATTTATGTCCAGCGTTGTTCTTACATCAACTCCGTCCTGTGCGTCCACACTTGTGCTGTCGACATCGCTTATCCATTCGAAGTTGTCGGTGTGCTTTGCCCATTTCGTGCCCACAGTTCCCTTGATCTGGTGGTAGTAGGTGCCTTCTATGCCGATGTATCCGTTGCTTACATTCTTGTTCACATGACCGATGATTCTTCCAGCAAGTCCGCCATAAGGGTGCATTCTGTTATGAACTGGCTCAATGATGAATCCGCCTTTGTGCTTCGGCTCGTTGAACAGCGGTAGTTCTCTGAGCAGTCCGGCAGTCTTATAGTCGACTCCTTTTGCAATAAGTACATGTCTTTTTCCTTTCTCTCTGCCGTTTCTGATCAACGTGCGGTAGTATGTGGAATCCTTTGCATTTTTCTCCAATACTCTGCTTAATCCTCCGGCAAGAGCGTCGGCCTTTTGCAGCCATTTCGCCTCTTTTTCCCGTCCGTTTTTCTTGTCGTTTGCATAGTGCTCCTTCTGTACGCAACAGTCCATGAAGATGTTGTAAAGAGGAGTGGATATGGCAAGCACTTTTCCATTCTGGTCCATGATCGTGCCCTCTCTAGGCAGGATCTTTTCAAGATGCTTATGTGGAATGAACTCCTTTACAAACTTTGGATTAGGCTCCCATCTGTTCTGTATGAAGTATATTTTCCCCACGACGACAAAGGACATCACAAGGAAAAACAGGTAGAAGTACATGAGTACTCTACTTGGTCTTCTGTTATCTGTTCCTATCTTCTTTGCCATATCATGTGTTACTTTGTCTTTATTATCGTTGCGGGCTTTTCCGGTGTGGTCACTTCTGATCCGGCCTTTTTCAGCATCTCCTTTACACTTGTCTGTTTGCTTGCCTTCACAAACTTGTAGACTTTTTCTGCGTGTTCATTCTTGAGGTCTTCAAGAATGTCCTTGTTCTTTTCAACCTTCACCATCGTCTGTTCGATGGTATAGTTCAAGAAGATGTTGGCCCATCCCAGAATGAACAGGAACAATATGTACGGAAGCGCCCTGTCCACCCTCAGAAGGAGAAGGATGTCTCCACTGAGAATCGACTTGATCACTGTCTTGACCGATGCTCTTCCGTTATTGTTCTCTTTTCCCATTCTTATATCTTTTCCGCAATTCTAAGTTTTGCGCTTCGCGCCCGTGTGTTTGCTGCGATCTCCTCTTCCTGCGGGAGAATCGGCTTCTTGTTGACGGCCTTCAGTGGCGCGGTTGCATTTCCGTAGAAGTCCTTTTCCACTTTGCCGTCGATGTTTCCGGCCTTTATGAAGTTCTTCACCATCCTGTCTTCGAGGGAGTGGTAGGTGATGATGACCATCTTTCCTCCGGGCTTAAGTGATGCCGCTGCTCCGCTGAGGAATTTTTCCAGTGACTTCATCTCCTGATTCACTTCGATTCTCAAAGCCTGATAAACCTTTGCCAGGAATTTGTGCTCGGCAAATTTCGGAAGTGCGCTTTCAATGGCTTTCCCAAGTTCTCCTGTTGTGAGTATCGGAGCATTTTCGCGTGCCTTGCAGATCAGCTGTGCGATCTTTCTGCTGTTGTCCACCTCTCCGTACAACCTTAGGATCTTCTCAAGTTCTTCATATTCATATCCATTGACAATGTCCGCTGCAGTCCGTTCTGCTTCCTGATTCATCCTCATGTCAAGAGGTGCTTCATAACGGAATGAGAATCCTCTTTCTGCTGTGTCGAACTGGTGTGACGATACACCAAGGTCTGCAAGCACTCCGTCGATGCCGTCTTTGTATCCCTGATAGATCACGTGGTTGTGTATCCAGCGGAAATCGCTGCGGATCAGTGTGAGACGAGAATCATCCGGCTTGTTTGCTATTGCATCTGAGTCTCGATCGAAAGCGAGCACACGCCCATTGATTGATAAGCGTGAAAGTATTTCGGACGTGTGCCCACCTCCTCCGAATGTAGCGTCAGCGTAGACACCATCAGTGGAGTCTACAAGTGCGGATACGCTCTCGTCTAATAGTACTGAAGTATGATATTCTGACATTTTCCGGTCCTCCGTGTCTAGATGATTTCTGACAATGAACCGGCTATAGAAATGAAATCTTCGTTTGATATGATGCTGG
>JAEIGA010009125.1_pt1 | contig 15007 bp, 33 predicted proteins | sample 9270691 | NCBI WGS metagenome assembly JAEIGA01 (sample SAMN17057246, study PRJNA624740) | gut metagenome | biome: biome; isolation source: fecal sample | host: Bos grunniens | place: China: Xizang | collected 2019
CGCAAGCTGCACCGCTTTGGAGGACTACGCTCGGAAGAACGGCTATCTGGTGAAGAAGAACTTCCGTCCGGGCGATATCGTCTTCTATCAGTTCGACAAGGATGCCGCCGCAGACCACACCGGAATCGTGGAGTCTGTGTCTGGAACAACCATCACTTGCATCGAGGGCAACACCTCCGAAGACGGCAGTCAGTCCGATGGTGGAAAGGTCTGTCGCAAGACTCGCAAGTTGAGTCTGGTGCGAAGTGCCTACCGTCCGAACTACGGTGGCTATTCTCTGACCAATTTCATCATCGATGTCCAGAATGCCACAGGCGCAAAGGTGGACGGCATCGCAGGACAGGAAACGCTTGGCAACACCGTCACCATTTCCGCGATCCTCAACCGCAAGCATCTGCTCGTTGGCTTCATTCAGCGCAGACTCGATGCTCTCGGTTACAATGTCGGTGTCCTTGATGGTATCGCAGGAGCGAAATTTACTGCCGCTGTCAAGGCATTTCAGACGGACAACGGCTGTGTTGTCGATGGCGAAGTGACTGCAAGAGGAAAAACTTGGCGAAAATTGCTTGGGATGGCCTGAGAGCGATCCTGCGCTCTTGGATGTGAAAAGCATCAACCGAAAATAGAGTCCGTCAGAACAGCGAGAAACGAAAGGGAGAGGCGCAATGCCTCTCCCTCTTTTTCTATGCCTTGATTTCGTCAAGCAATTCGCTGATGGTATATGCCTTTAGCATCATAGCGAAACGCTGTGCCGGGTCTTTTGAATCATCGTGCAGCTCGATTGCTTCGTTCATCTCTGCCTCAAGGTATGCGATGATTTCCTCTGCGGTCTTCATAGTATCACTTCCTTTCTTTGTACTAACTTGGTGTTGCGGAACGGAGATATAGAGTTAGTACAAACACAGAGTCAAAAAATTTTGACATCTGTGATTTCTTTGTTTTTGGTAGTCCATTCGATTTCGATTGCCTTGACGAAGGATCTCCAGAACGCTCGTTTGTAGGCATCGTCCAGACTGTTGTAGATGGTCTCCCATCCGCTGTGCAGGATGGCTTCGATTTTGCCGAAGTCCTTGACAGGCACTTCGTCCCTCTCTGCTTCTGCCTTTTCCAACAATTCCATCAATTCCGCATAGTCTGCCTCGTACTTTTCGACTGTGCGGATTTTTCCTGTGTTCCAAGAGTAATTCAAACGGTCAATCCGTTCGTGGATCTCTTCGACTGTTTCACCTTGTGGCACTTTGACCGTATTGGCATCGGTGACTCTGGCAGATGCCAGTTTCGCCTCTTCCATAAAGACTTCGATTTTGGCAAGCATCATCTTCTCAAAGACATTCTCGCTGATTGACTTGTTGAAGATACACGCACCGTCTTTTTTATACTTGCCACAGCGATAACGTTTGTAATAGTATGCCTTGTCACCGTTGCGACCTCGATGCACTTGGATGTTGCCTTTTAGTGAGCATCCGCATTCGGGACATTTGATGAGTCCGCTGAAAATGTATGCTCTCTGCTCTGCGGTGTTATCCTTGACATTCCGCTTCAGAATGTCCTGCAGTTTATCAAACTCCTCTTTGGTCAGATATGCCTCGCAGTATTTCGGATTATCCCGATACGCTCCCATCAGCATAGTGTTCGTCAACAGCCTTGTGAGTGAATCGTGCGAGATGGACACGTTGTGTACCGTGCTGGCATATACGACTGTTTTCTTTTTGCTCTGGTGTGTCATATAGTGCCGAATCAAGTCCTCCAAGATCTCGGCATCTTCCTCGTCCTTGACGATTTTCTTGCGCCCATTGTTTGGGTCAATGACAATTTTGAAACCGAATGGCATACTGCCAGACAGCGGCTGTCCTGTTGTCACCTTGTATTCGTTGACGAGGTCAACACGCTCTCCTGCCATATCAGCCTCCATCTCGGCAATGGTCAGTTTCATATTGACCAGCATACGACCTTGCGCCGTTGATAGATCATACTTCTCCTCGGTGGTTGTCCAGACCACAGGGGAGATTCTTTTCATACATTCGTGGTACTCGGCAACGGAGCGGAAGAATCGGTCTAGCTTGATGAAGATGATTCGTTCAAACTTCCCCTTCTCCGCATCTTGAATCATACGCTGTAGTTCCGGTCTCTTCCGAATCAGTTTCCTTGCGGACACTCCTTCGTCAACGTACCATTCCACGATCCTCATATTGTGCGCTTCGGCATACTCTATCAGTTTCGCCTTTTGCGCATCGAGTGACAGACCGTGCAGCTTCTGCTCCTGCGTGGATACACGGACATAGGCTGCCACAAGTTCCACACGCAGGACATTCCTTGCTTGCAAATTCTTTTTCAAATCCTCCATAGGCTCACTTCCCTTCTGATTTTCTTGGTGTTCGACACGGTTCGGTGGAAAGCATCACCTCCTTTAGTGTAAAATTACACTGATATCAGTTCCTTCCTGCAATTACCGCTATTCTGATATCAAGAATTGTCATATAATTAGGACGAACATTAGTTTGCCTCGGTGAAAGGAGAAAGCCAGATGACCGCAAAAGAAAATCTACTATCGTACATATCCTCATTAACACCAGAACAGGCGCAGGATGCGCTCATTATCGCTTCTGCTTGGCTTGCAGAGCGACAAGAAGCATCGCCGCATCTTCCTCAGAAAGTGTCTTCGCAATCTCAATCAGCTTAATATGGCAATCGGAAAGTCCATCATCCTCCGGGGTGGTGGACTTTTCTTTTTTCTCGTCCTCTCCCAAAAGATACCCAACAGATACATTGAAATAAGATGCAATCTTTTGAGCCGTCACAGCGGAAACTCCTGTCCTGCGCCCCATCTTCAAATCCGTTAAAAGACCTTTGCTGATTCCGACATCGGAACACATCTTCCCACCTTTTATTCCTTTACTCTCGCAAAGCGCAATTATGTTGTTGTACAAATCTCCCATACGAGTACCTCCTTTTTTGTCAAGTCCCACAAAAGTACTCTAATGAGTAAAAATGGGCTTGACTTTTACTCGTATGGGTACTACAATTCAATCAGGCGGTACTCATACGAGTGATTATGATGTTTGTTGACACCTTCATTATAGTACTCAAAAGTGTACTCGTCAATTGAAACGAACACGAGGAGGTACTTTTTGTGAATGAATCCAAATATTCCGATTTCGGTTTGGTAGTAAAGACGGAATTACTGCGAATCGGAAAGGAGCAGAAGTGGCTGGAGGAGGCTGTTTCCGAAAAAACAGGACTGTATGTAGACAACGGATATATGTACAAGATCCTCACCGGACAGCGCAACGCACCGAAAATCGTATCTGCGATTTGCGAGGTGCTTGGCATCAAGGAGGACGGTAACGATGCCTGACGGCAAAGACTTGCTTGCTATCCTTATCGCTCTGCTGGCAGAGCAGGAAGGTGTGGCAATCGAAATTGAGGTGACCGAATGAAGCATGGAAAGAAGCCTACTGTCCAACAGCGGAAGCTGATCCAGAAGTGGAGACTCAATCCTGCTGATTGGCTGGTATCAAAGGATACTCCTGATGAGATGGTCATCGTCCATCGGCACAGCGATTCCATCATCAAAACCATACATAAGAATTGAGGTTGAAGTTATGAGAGGCAGAAAGACAAGACAGGAGCGCAGAAGAGAGCGCATTCAGACCGCTATCACGGCAATCGCAATGGTGGTCATCGGTGCTGTGCTGATGGTATGGGCAGTCGGCATTTGGGCAGAGCATCCTGCCGAACAGCCTGTGAGTGGTACGGCATATCTGGAGTCTATTCGGAACGGAGGCTACAGCGATGGCTATTCCCGATAACTATTCGATGTGGGAACGGCGAGAAGCAGAGCAGGAAAGATGGCTGGAAAGCAGACCTATCTGCTGCCGTTGCAGAGAGCATATTCAGGACGAGCCTGTGGTTGATGCCGAGACTGGCGAGGAGTTCTGTCCCGATTGCTGGGAGGAACTGATTGAGGAGGATGACGAAGAGTGAAGGTACTTGTTGCTTGCGAAGAATCTCAAGCGGTGACTATCGAGTTGCGGAAGCTGGGACACGAAGCATATTCCTGTGATTTACAGGAGTGTTCCGGTGGACATCCAGAGTGGCATATTCAAGGAGATGCACTCCTTGCGATCAACGGTGGTGTAATAACCACGATGGACGGTTTGAAACACGAAGTTGGCAGATGGGATATGCTGATTGCCCATCCTCCGTGTACCTACTTGTCGAATGCGGGGGCCGCAAGACTATACAAGCGGTTTGACGGAAAATCCTACTGCGAGTTATCCAGACTGAATAAAGGATTTGATGCAAAAGAGTTCTTTATGGCATTTCTGAACGCTGACATTGATCGTATCGCCGTAGAGAATCCGATTCCGTCCGGTGTCTACAGACTGCCTCCGTATACGCAGATAGTCCAACCGTACGAACACGGACATACATACAGCAAGAAAACTTGCCTCTGGCTGAAGGGACTTCCCAAACTACAGCCAACAGAGATTGTTGAGCCGATTTGCTCTTGGGTGAGCGGTGGCTCAAAAAAGGCAGACGGATCTCCCCGAAAAAATCAAGGTATGAAATTCCGTGATGCTTTTACCAAAAGCAAGACATTCCCCGGCATCGCCAAAGCGATGGCAGAACAATGGGCAGGAAACAACACAGAACATAAGGAGTAATGACTATGAAGAAGAGTGAGATTTACAAAGAAGCGATTCTGGCGGTGCTTGACGATGACACGCTGGTCGCTCCTATGAAGTTTGAGATTGTCGAGCAGCTGATGCACGATAGGTCTATCGCAAAGTTGGTTGAGGAGAATGAGGAGGATAAGTTCTGATGAGTAATTATTTCGTAACGCTGAACAACATCAATGTCAACGATAAGACCGAGAAGAAGAACGGTCTGACCTATCTCTCTTGGGCTTGGGCTTGGGGCGAGGTCAAGAAACTCCATCCCGATGCCACCTACACCATTTATGAGAATGCGGACGGTCTGTTCTACCACACGGACGGAAAGACCTGCTGGGTCAAGACCGGAGTGACCGTGAACGGCATCGAGCATATCGAGTATCTGCCTGTTATGGACTTCCGCAACGCATCCATTCCTGCAGAGAAGGTCACTTCCTTCGATGTCAACAAGGCGATCCAGAGAAGTCTGACAAAGGCTGTAGCCAGACACGGACTTGGACTCTACATCTACGCTGGCGAGGATCTCCCCGAAGAGGAGCGTGTGCCTGATCCCGAACTGTTCTGCGAGTCCTGCGGACAGCAGATCCACAGCATCAAGAAGCGTGACGGCGAGACTTGGAATGTGACCGACATCGCAGGATACTCCAAGAAGCGTTTCGGCAGACAGCTTTGTGCCGAGTGCCAGAAACTCGCTGTCAAAGCGGAGGGCAAGTAAATGAAACTGCAATCCGACACATTCAAATGGCTGGAGGACAGCGGTGGCACTTGGCTCTGCTTCAGAACCACTCGCAAAGAGGCAGCTTACGCTTGCGCCGAAACCGAACAGGGCGCACTCCACGATATCAGCATCGTGAAGCACAGAGAGCGCAGGAGTCTGGATGCGAATGCCTACTGCTGGGTCTTGCTCGACAAGCTGGCAGAGAAGCTGAATATGCCGAAGACGGATCTCTATCGTAGTTATATCCGAGAGATCGGTGGCAACAGCGAAACGGTATGTGTGTTGGAGAAGGCCGCTGACAATCTCATCAGCGGATGGAGCAGGAACGGCATCGGCTGGGTGACCGACAAGATGCCGAGCAAACTGAATGGCTGTGTCAATGTGGTGCTGTACTACGGCTCAAGCACCTATAGCGTAGGTCAGATGTCCAGACTCATCAATCTGATCGTGGAGGACTGCAAGGCACAGGGCATCGAGACTCTGCCTCCGCAGAAGCTGGCAAGTATGATGGATGAATGGGGGCGAAAGCGTGGATAGGAACGGATATTCCGACAGCATTATCCCCAACCACAGCGCAACAGAATGCTGGCGATGTGGTTGCAATGGTCGAGGAAAGATGGATCGGCACGAAGTGTTCGGCGCCGCTTATCGCTCCAAATCAAAGCGGTATGGCTTGTGGGTGCATCTGTGCCACGATGAATGCCATCTGAATGGAGTACACAAACACTCGGTACTTGCCAATCGCTTGAAAGCAGAAGCGCAGTTGTGCGCAATGAAAACATACGGCTGGACGGAAGAAGAATTCCGTCAGCACTTCGGAAAAAATTATCTTTGAAAGGGCGAATGGTTGTGTTCCAAAAAATCGAAGACGAAATAACCAGTCATTGTCAAGTATGCCCGACAAAGAACAAATGTATGAAGAATAAATGTGTTGTGTATCGCATCAGCTTCCATCTCCATTCCGTTTTCGATCCATCCGACGTCAACATTGATGACTTCTTTGAGCCTGACGACAAAGTTCAGATATCCCTATTCGATCTGCTTGGAGGTGATCCAATGTGAAGATTTGCTTGGCTTCACCAGCTTCCCGGAAATTCTTGGTAAGCGAGTATGGGCATTGCAAATATATGCTCGAAAGTTTCCTGTCTATGAAAGACTGGCTGATTCCAGTAATAAAGCAATGCGAATTCTTCTTGTTGGACAGCGGAGCGTTCACCTTTATGAATAGCTGCAAAAGCAATGTTGATTTTGATGCATACCTGACAAGATACATCGAATTCATCAACAAGAATGACATTCAATACTTTTTTGAACTAGATGTTGATGTCATTACTGGCTTGGAAGAAGTGGAACGTCTACGGAAAAGACTTGAAGCGGAAACCGGCAAAAAATGTATTCCTGTTTGGCATCGGAGCAGAGGAAAGCAAAAATTCATCGAGATGTGTCAGGGATATGACTATGTCGCAATTGGCGGTGCTGTGACCGGGGAGATCAAGGCACAGGAATATAAATATTTCAAGTGGTTCATCGACACAGCACATTCCTACAACTGCAAGATACACGGTCTTGGATTCACGAATCTGAAAGGGTTATATATTTATAACTTTGACAGCGTAGACAGCACAAGCTGGGCGGCTGGCAGTAAGTTTGTTGCTCTTTATCACTTCAACGGCAGAGAAATGAAACGACTTGTAACAGGAGATAGGAAAAGAAGAGATGACCTGTCACCAGAATCCATCAACAGACACAACTATTATGAATGGGTCAAGTTTCAAGAATTTGCTGACAAGTATTTGTGAAGAAAGGAGCGAAGTTACGAAAAAGGAAAATTTATACGGAGTCCTCAGCGGAGTCTTCTGTGCCTGCTTAATCATTTCAAACATCTTGGCATTTAAGACATTTATGATAGGCGATGTTGTCTTGCCAACAGCCGTGATTCTGTTCCCAATAGTCTACATCACAAATGACATTTTGGCAGAGGTATTTGGATTCAAAAAAACGAAGAATGTCATCGTGACAGGCTTTGCAATGAATGTGGTTGCGGTTATCTGTTACAACATTGCCATCGTACTTCCTGAACCTCCATTCTTTGAAGGTCAGGAATCTTTCCGGACGGTTTTAAGCAACAGCATCAGAGTCTTGGCAGCATCCTTGACATCTTACATTATCGGCAGCCTCGCAAACGCAAAGGTGATGGAAAAGATGAAGCACGGCAAATCCCTGTTCACCAGATGTGTCCTGTCCACCTTTATTGGTGAAGGTTTGGATGCGATTGTTTTTATTACTATTGCATTCATTGGCACAATGCCATTGTCTTCCCTGTTGGCTACGATTGGTTGTCAGGCGCTTTTCAAGACCACTTATGAAATCGTGTGTTACCCGGCAACGAGAAGCCTTATCCTCAAGGTTAAGAAACCAAATTAAAAGGAGATACAAAGAATTATGCTTAACAGAATTACTATTATGGGTCGGCTGACCAGAGATCCTGAACTTCGCAACACTCCCACCGGAACACCTGTCACCAACTTCACCATCGCCTGTGACCGAGACTTCGTTTCCAACAGCGGTCAGAAGGAGACCGACTTCCTCGATGTTGTCGCTTGGAGACAGACGGCAGAATTCGCCTCCAAGTATTTCACAAAGGGTCGGATGGCTGTCATCGAGGGCAGACTCCAGATCCGTGAGTGGAAGGACAAGGAGGGCAACAACCGCCGTATCGCAGAGATCGTGGCAGAGAACATCTACTTCGGTGACAGCAAGCGTGACAGCGCACCTGCAAATGGCGGTTTCAGCGCAGTCGCAGACGATGATGACTTCGGCGAGATTCCGTTCTAACTGACAACATCACAAATAATGCTGTATTCCCTGTCGGTAGGCGGCAGACCGTCAGAAAGGATTTTTTATGAAAATTGACAATCTGTGGGAAGGTCTCAAGCGCATCGCCAACGGTGACTATGTTCTGGAGGGTGACCTGATTTCCGAGGAGGAAATCGAAATCAATCTGGATGACCGTCTGGTCGTTAGTGGCAAAATCGTCTCCAAGAAGTTTATCAAGGCTGGCGATGGCATCAAGGCTGGCGGTGGCATCGAGGCTGGCTGTGGCATCGAGGCTGGCTGTGGCATCGAGGCTGGCTGGGGCATCGAGGCTGGCTGTGACATCGAGGCTGGCTGGGGCATCAAGGCTGGCGATGGCATCGAGGCTGGCTGGGGCATCAAGGCTGGCGGTGGCATCGAGGCTGGCTGTGGCATCGAGGCTGGCTGGGGCATCAAGGCTGGCGATGGCATCAAGGCTGGCTGGGGCATCAAGGCTGGCGATGGCATCGAGGCTGGCTGTGGCATCGAGGCAACAACCTTCATCCACACAGAAAAGCGCATCTTTGCTGGTGTGTCTCTCTTCAGAACCAGCAAGGATTGCACGAAGACCATCAAGTGTGCCGAACTGCGCAAGGGCGAGATTGCCTACGGCGAACTTATCATCGAGGAACAGCCTGTGTATATGACCATCAAGGAGATTGAGACGGCACTTGGTGTCAAGAATCTCAAAATCAAGGATGATGCCGAGTGAGCAAATATCGCAGCAGAAAGGTCATAAAAGACGGTGTGACATATGACTCTCGCAAGGAGTATCGGAGGTACTGTGAATTGCTTCTGCTTGAAAGAGCAGGAGTAATCACAGACCTACAGAGACAGGTCAAGTTTGAATTGATTCCTGCACAATACGAAACTGTTCCTCGGTATTCCGACAAGACCGGAAAGAGGCTGAAGGACGGCAGACGGTGCATCGAACAGGCAGTCAGCTATTACGCAGACTTCGTCTACACCGATGCGAAGACTGGCGAGAGGGTTGTCGAGGACACCAAAGGAATGAAGACGGAGAAATACATCATCAAACGTAAATTGATGCTGTGGTTACACGGCATCCGAATCAAAGAGGTGTGATATGAAGAAAAACGCATATCTGGCGAAGCGTGATGCGGCAATCTATGCGGAATATCAGCGACAGCTTGACATCACCTTGCAGATGGGTATGGATGCGGCGATGATGGCCGCCAACAAGGTGCTGAAACTTGGCAAGGGACGAGCGGAGGAATTCGGGGCAGAGTACAACGAAGCCTTACAGGAAATCGCCGTCCTGATCAATGCGGACAGCAAGGATGACAAGGAAATTGTCTATGCAAAGGAACAGATTGACCGCAGACTCAAGGCTATCGTAGGCGAGGAGCATTTCGATCCGTGGGACAAGCGGTATGGAGGGAAAAGCTGATGAGCAACAATCCCTATTGGGAACGCATTTGTAGCCTCGCAGAGCGACAGAGAGCAAAGGGTATGAAAACATACGGCAAGGGTCTTGAGGACAATCCTCTGGCCATTGCAGAGCGGCTGACATACCTTCAGGAAGAACTTATCGATGCGCTGATGTACATCGAGCATATCAGAGCATATTTGGAGGGCAGCAAAGATGAATAAGCAGATTAGAAATGTCAATGTCTACGGTCTTTTTGAGAGCATCAAGGCAAGCAAGTATCCGATGGCGGTTGACATTGACGAATGCTCTACCGAAATCACGGAGAGAACAAAGGCACTTGCCGGGTGCGTGAGCGGCACAGGACACGATCAGTTCCTCACCGGAATCATCGTGCAGTTTGATTTGACTTTCAGCATCAAAGCGTGGGTCGAAGCGGAACGCTACCACTTTTTCGATTTTGTGTCGAGCCAATCCACGATGCACAGGATCGCATCCTTTGACATCGCAGAGCAATGCAACGAATATGTGCATCCGGGGATTATCGACATCGTAAAGAGGCTGGTAGAGCAGTACAACGCAAACCCAACACCTGAAAGCTATCTGAAGTTGCTCTACAACGTGCCTGTCGGTTTCCGGTTGACTGCAAGGATGACCACCAACTATCGGCAGTTAAAAACCATCTACCAGCAGAGAAAGAATCACCGACTCCCCGAATGGAGAGAGTTCTGCCGATGGGTCGAAACACTTCCCTACTCGGAACTGATTACAAGAAAGGGTGAGCGGAATGACACAAGCGGAGAGGGTGCTTAAATACATCCGAGATTTCGGCAGCATCACGCAGCTTGAAGCGATGAAAGACATCGGTGTGATGCGACTCGCCTCCAGAATCAGCGATTTGCGGAAGGACGGCTACAACATCGAGGGCAAGATGGAAGCTGTCGAGAATCGTTACGGCGAGAAGTGCTACATCAAGAGATACAGCGAGGTGAGGTCTGATGGCTGAAAGGCGAATGTTCACACAGAAGATCATTGACAGCGATGCGTTTCTGGATATGCCGCTGTCCACGCAGGCACTCTACTTCCATCTGAATATGAGAGCAGACGATGATGGCTTCGTCAACAATCCGAAGCGCATCCAGAGGACTATCGGTGCATCCGATGACGATCTGAAACTGCTCTTTGCGAAACGCTTTGTCATCGGCTTTGAGAGCGGTGTTCTGGTCATCAAGCATTGGAGAATGCACAACACGCTCCGCAAGGACAGATACAATCCTACGCAGTATCAGGACGAACTTTCCTTGCTCGATGTGAAGGACAACAATGCCTACACAGAGCGGCTTCCAGAGCCTGTTGTCGCTTTACCGGAGACATTGGCAACCACTTGGCAACCAAATGGCAACCAAATGGCAACGCAGTATAGTATAGGTAAGGATAGTATAGATAAGTTAAGTATAGAGGAATATGGCGATGCTGATTCTGACGAATCAGATCCTCCTCCGAAAAAGAAGAAAACTGTGAAGCACAAGTACGGCGAGTACAGCAATGTTCTTCTTACTGACGAGGAACTTTCCAATCTGAAAACCGAGTATCCCGATTGGAAAGACCGAATTGAGAGATTATCCTCCTACGTTGCCAGCACCGGGAAAAGCTACAAGAGCCATTATGCCACCATTCGAAATTGGGCGAGGAAGGATGCCGAGAGCGGAAAGGGTAGAAAACGCAAGGAGATCGTTCCTGCTTGGATGGAGGAGGATAACCAGAATGCGTATCTTGATCGAATGAAGAAGTACGCTGACCAATTGAGATCCGAAAACGATGGTAATCTCTCCGAGAGAGCCGAGAAGCTGAAACAGCGTTTATCTGGTGGTTGATATGAAGAAGATTATTTGTCAAAGGTGTGGCTTGGAGTTCTCTGCAAGCACAGGAAGACGGAAACTGTGCGATGAATGCCGGGTGCTTTCCTACGCAGAACATCGCAAGGAATCCAGAAAACGCAGAAACGAAACGGTCATTATACGGATATCCGATGACACGGAGGAGATGCGGAATATGTGCCTGAACTGCAAAAGACCAAGATGCAGTGGTCAGTGCGAGGAATTGGCAAAGATTGCGAAAAGAGGTAGAGATGCTGATAAACGGAAAGAAGGTTGAGCGTTCGTCAATCTGCGTAAGCCGAGGTGCGAACACAGCCGACTATGTTTGGATCGCATATGACAATTCAAACTCCGGAGTGCCTGTTGCCATCGCTCCATCCGTAGATGCACTCGCAGAAATGATGGGTGTCAAAAGAACATCCATTGAGAGCAACTGGTGCAATTATCTGAAAGGTCGGCAAAAGACAGCGAAATATGCGAAGGTGTACATCGGAGGTGACGATGACGATGACTTACGCTAAACCACAGCCATTTGTTTGGGTAGGTTATGATTCATCTCCTGCAAGATTGCCCATCGCCATCGCTTCCACTTCTGGAGAGTTGGCGAACAAGATGGGTGTCACCGCAGGAGCGGTGGAAACCACTTGGAGCAAATACCGTCACGGCAAATTGAAAACTACGAAATACGCAATGGTGTTCATCGATAAGGAGGATGACGATGCTGAATGATTACCAGAGGGATGTGATTATTGCTTTCGCCGAGAACGATATGATTACCGAAAAAACGGCAAAGGTGATGGTTTACAGCCGAAACACGGTTGATTACCACCTCAAAAACATCAAGAAGAAGACCGGACTGAATCCGATGTGCTTCTTCGACTTGATCAGACTATACGCAATGGCAACAGAAAAGGATACGGTGATGAAAGAAATGACTTTGGAACAGGCAATCAAATATCTTCAGCCTATCGCAGACAATGCGCAGCTGTGCAATTACCAAGAAGCATTGCGGATCGCAATGGATTCTATGCAGGAGGTGGAGCGGCTTCGCAAGGAACTGGAAGAAGAGCGGTATCGGCACGACAGATACGTTGACTATTCGGTGGATAGGGATCGGATGATCGACCAGATGAAAGCAGAGATGGACAAATGCGAATCTACGGATTAGTGCAGGATTCCATCGTGGACGGTGTAGGAATGCGTTTCGTCTGCTTCGTGCAGGGCTGTCCACACCATTGCCCCGGCTGTCACAATCCTGCAAGCCACGATCCCAGCGGCGGCACCGAGATGACCACGGATGAAGTGATAGCCGAGATGCTTTCCAATCCGCTCACGGATGGTCTGACGCTCTCGGGTGGTGAACCGTTTGAACAGTCGAAGGATTGCCTGACGATTGCGAAAGCGGCACACGCACACGGCTTGAACGTGTGGTGCTATACCGGGTATACCTATGAGCATCTGCTCAGACACGGCACAGGTGACCAGATAGCCTTGCTTGCTGAAGTGGATGTTCTGGTGGATGGACGGTATATCGAAGAGCAACGCTCCCTCTCGCTGGATTGGAGAGGGAGCAGAAATCAGAGGGTGATTGATATGAGGAGGGCGAACAATGGCTGACAAGATCACAAAAGAACAACTGAAAAATCTTGAAGAGGCTGAATGGATTGACCGCGAGGACTTTAACAAACTCCTTAAAGAATACACGGGCATTACTGCTGTGGAACGTCCATACTATGTGTATTTTAATTCCGTTGGAGAGTACATCGGAGACTCCGATGACGATGTTATGAGACTGCTGAAAAGTGCTTATGTGGAGGTGGTAAACGATGGCTAAAGAGTATATCGAGAGGGATGTTGCGATAGAGAAAACCGAAGCGTTCTGTGATGTCTTTGTTACGCAATGGACGGATGAAAAGGTTCTTGCGTGGATTAGAAACCTTCCCACCGCTGATGTGGTCGAGGTGGTGCGGTGTGCCGAGTGCGAAAGACGGAGCAAGAGCGCCGACTTGACCGATACAGTGTATTGCCCTTGGCTCAAACAGCAGATGCGGAAAACAGATTTCTGCTCCTACGGAGAACGGAGGACTAACGAATGACCAAGACTGAAAGAGAAGGAATCCAGAAGTGGGCGGAAGGGTTATCGGACAGCCAGTTGGAGAGACATTACTACGAATCTGTGTTTGAGTCTTTGGGCAGCCAAACCGAGGAGATGTACGAGCGAGGATATGACATGGCTGATATCCGGGAGCGAGAGAAGTACGAACACAATCTGGGTGTTATCACCGGGATTCTTGAAGGTCTTTGTGCAAAGAGAGGAATCAAACTGTGGGAGGACGGTGACAACGATGGCAACAAAGAAAATCTGTGACCGCTGCGGTGCGGAGATCAATCCTGCCGAGGGGTCTGTATACGCAGGAATGAGCAATTACCAGTATGAGGGGCGATTGACCTACGAACTGTGCTGCTCCTGCGCTTACCATCTCGGCAGATGGCTGGACGGTAAGGAGAAGATGGAGGGAGAGGGATAATATGGCAAGAGTATTTGTACCGTGTAAAGAATGCGAGAAACACCAAAGCTACTGCCATTCCAAATGCGAAGCGTACAAAGAGTACAAAGATGCGGTCAATAAAGAGCAAGAAATCATACGCAAGGCAAATAAAGAGATAACCGATTATTACGAAGCAAGTCCAAATTATAGGAAGCACAAATGGGGCGGTGGACTGCGTTGAGCAAATTTCACCGAGGAAGCAGACACGGTCTGCTGAAGAAATATTGACGGAGGACAAACAGATGGACAAGGAAAAGATGCTCCGCAGATTGATGCAGGAGATCGAGGACTTCCAGAGGAGATACGGTGGAGTCAGCAAGGTCAAGGTCAAACTGGACGAGAATGCAATGACTCCCACCAGAGCGCACGATGACGATGCAGGATATGACCTGTACTCCAGAGAGGCTGTCTGGATCAGACCGCACAGCAGACACACCTTCGACACAGGTGTTCACATTGCCATCCCCAAAGGCTATGTCGGTATGGTCAAGAGCAAGAGCGGTCTCAACATCAAGTGGGACATCCAGACCGAAGGAGTCATCGACTCCGGCTACACAGGGAGCATCAGAGTGAAGCTGTACAACCACGGCGATACCGAAATGTACATCTCCGAATGGCAGAAGATCGCACAGCTTGTGATTATGCCAATCATCACTCCTGAATTAGAAGTGGTGGATGAACTGGAGGAAACCGAGCGTGGAGATGGCGGCTTCGGCTCGACTGGCAAATTCTGAAGGATGTGATCAGATGGAAGCAAGACACTTCTTGCGACAAGTGGAGAGGCTGGATGCCTTGATAACGAACAAGATGATAGAACGACAGCAATGGCGAGATATGGCTCTCGGCATCACCGCAAAGATGGGTGAGAGAGTGCAGTCTTCAGGCAGTAAATCAAAGATGGCAGATGCCGTGGACAGACTCGTTGATATGGAAGCGGAAATCGA
>JAEIGA010009126.1_pt1 | contig 15006 bp, 14 predicted proteins | sample 9270691 | NCBI WGS metagenome assembly JAEIGA01 (sample SAMN17057246, study PRJNA624740) | gut metagenome | biome: biome; isolation source: fecal sample | host: Bos grunniens | place: China: Xizang | collected 2019
GTCTTGACCGTAGCCACGGTAGGCCGTGGCTTTCCTAACACCCCGGTGTTGGCACGTCAACACCCGGGTCTTGTGGTGATCAACACCCGGGTCTTAGCCACATCAACACCCGGGTGTTGCGACGCAAAAAGGGGGGTGTTGGAACGCCACCGGTATATTGTTGATTTTCAAGGGGTATTTTTTTTGGAGGACAACAGACAACGGACAACAATATATTCCTATGGGTAAATACCCGACGTAGAGACGCGCTGCGACACGTCTCTACCACGCGTTGGGTTTCGTACTATGGATTTATATAATGTATTCTTATCCCCTACATATATATAATATAATGTATATATCCCCAACCAACAATCACAATTCCCATATTTAACCTACACGTGCCCCCCTAGGGTTACGCCCCAAAACCTACAAAGTAGAATGAATAGAGATAATACAACGCAATAAAAAGAGGTGACAGATGTCTGCCACCTCTTTTATTGCGTATAACAATTCCCTACGTATAAAGAATATATAAATATTTCACAACAAAACTTACAATAGTTCTATCAGAAGTCAGCCAAAGTCATAACAAACTTTGAACTTATCTTATTGCGAAGCAAATATAATATAAGATAGTAAACCGCAAGCAATAGAAGCGAAAGAATGATAGCCACCGGCTCGGACACTATATTGAGCAGCCCCACTAGTGATAGTATAACAACTATTGCAGGAAGTATATATGCCAATACCACTGCCTGCATACCACGTTGCTGTGCTACTACCACCGTTACTACATCGCCGACCTTCTTACCCACAGCTTTGGGACATTCTATATCTATCAACTTATCTTCCTTGTCACTAAGTGTACACATACCCTTGGCATGACACGCAGCACATGCCGATACCGATTCTATCTGTACCTTTATCTTGTTTCCATCAACGGCAACTACTACACCTTTGTGCGATACTGTCTTAGCCATAATGTATTATTTCTTGTTATCTATAAAAGTTTTTACAATTCTTTACACACTGTCCTTTGGTATTAATCTTATGAGCCTTCTCATTGAGATACACTTCGGCCCGTCCGTTCTCAAAGAACGATGCTATCTCGAAACGGAAAGGAATCACCACCTCTCCCCTAGTATTGATAAATCCCCACTTGCCATCTTTCATTACAGGTGCCAAGCCCTCGGCAAAATGGTATGCACTCTCATATATAAGAGGGATAACAACCTTGCCATCTCTATCCACAAAACCAAACTTACCACCTTTCTCCACCATAGCCAACCCTTCGCTATACATATATGCCATACTTCGCAAACCTGCCCTTCCATATTCCAATGGCAATACAAACTTACCCTTATCATTGATTATACCATATTTATTACCATCGGTAACCATAGCCCTGCCATCGGTAAAACCACTCACAAAAGCATAAATACAAGGTACTTTCTCTTTGCCTTTCTTATTTATAAATCCCCATTTACCATTCTTCATCACAGGATATAATTTTTGGGAAATAGGGTTTGCATCTTCGTAGGCAAATGGCGTAACAGGTTTAAACTTATTATTAAACAATGCCAACCCTCCATTATAATAAGCCCAAAATACACCATAAGACATTTGAGAGATAAATTCGTATTTAATAGGAAGCAAAATATTACCCTTGGTATCTATAATTCCAAATCTATCATACTGTTTCACCACTGCGCAACCTTCGGAGAAAGGCATCGCATACTGATACTTTGGAGTAATGACCATATTATTAAGAGTATCTATATAGCCATACAATATTGTTATGGAATCCGTTTGAATGGCCACAACCGCCGTTCCCTCAAAGAAAGCTGATGCTGCCAAATATGTATTGGGGATAGCTACATTGGCATTTATATCCAAGAATCCATACTTATTGTCCTTTTGGAAACGTGCCAAACCATTGCGATAGTAATCCACATCTTGATATAAGCAAGGAATAACCTCTTTACCTGTCGAGTCTATCATACCGCAAAGAGTATCTTTCACCACCTTACAATATCCATTCTGAAACTTATCGGTATGATCGTAAATATTTGGAACAAGTATCTTGCCATCATAGCGCTTAAATCCAAACTTACCATTCTTGTATGTTTTCTGTATTCCATCTATAAAATATAGGTCGCAGCCACATTCCTCTTCATCAACATACAGAGGTAACTCTTCTTGTGCCACTATAGGACACGAGAATGTAAGAAATAATACTGCCGATAATAATTGAAAGATGTATTTGTTAGTCATAATATCTCTGTTTTATATATTTTCTAGTGATGAATCCTCTACCCAACCTGTATTACCATCGCTTAATTTAACTTTGCACCAGTTATTTACATTATCTTCTATCTCTACCTTACAGCCTTCGTGTACCAGAAACTTGTCGGCGCTATTATCGTCGGGCGAACTCTTAACCATGGCCGTTGGTTGCATTACTATGGCATACTTCAAATTTTCCATTCTATTATTCAACACATTGGCATTGACGTAGGAACATACTAATAATACCAACATCACTATGCCTACATAGAAACTTACCTGCCTCATTCTATAAGAATTTGTAAGGAAAAATATGATAGCACACACACATAACAACACCATCATTACAATAGTTATCCATCCCCATTGAGATACGGTAAACCAAGTCAATATGGTATTAAACCATCTAGTGATAAATAGTTCCGGAACCTTGTTAAACCTATCAAGAGTCTTGGAATTGACATAATCCAAATTCTGCTGTACATCCTTATCCAAAGGATCTATCTTCAATGCACGTTCGTAGTTGAGAATGGCAGCAGCCAAATTGTCGGTTCTGAAATAGGCATTACCTAAATTGTAATACAACGGTGCCGAAATATAACCTTGGGCGAGAATGGAGTTATATACATCTATAGCCTGCTCATATTCACCTACTTTATAGAGGTTGTTTGCTTCGACAAATTTATCATCAACAGATGCATGCAGTGATGTTGCAAATATAAATATAATAGCTGTTAAACTAATTGTTCTTTTCATTACATCTACTATTTTAATTGTTTTTCTATGTCTAATATCATTTGTAAAGCCTGCTCGTATATGCCTTGTTTCTTGGCAGAACTATCGCCCGGAGCAAATCGTGCAAAATTTACATCGCCAAGGGTTTTCAATATCTTTTCCTCTATAGAGGCATCTACTTTCTTGGCTTCCAAGCATTCTTGTACTGTATCGGTCGATAAGGCAGATAGGGGTATTGTAAACTTATCTGATATATAGCCCCATATGGCTTGATATATTTCTATATAAAACTTCTCGTCGTTGTTTTGAGTAAGATAGGCTTCGGCTCTGCGCAAACGTTTTTTGGCCAGCGATGTTGCTTTGCGCAATTTCATTGAGCCAACATCTTTGCGTAATTCCTTTATTTTACGGCCATATGCCACAACTGCAACTGTCAACAGAATGGGCAAGAGTAGCAGTATCCAAAACAATAAGGTGTTGAAAAATGAATCTCCGGCTTTGACAAGTTCGGGATTGCCTGTTTTTATATAATTGATATCTGAATTCAAGAGTTTCACATCGGTTTTGGAAGAATAAGCAGTCATTGCATTGGCATCGCCCTTATCTACCTTTATATCAAACGAAGGGGCTGTTCTTGTTTCGTACGATTTGGTTTTGGGATTGAAATATACAAGGGCGGCCTCAGGTATTTTGTAGTTTCCTTGCGAACGTGGTATAAGAATCCACTCAAAAGTTTTGCTTCCACTTACTCCATCGGCCGAATGCTTAATGTTTGGTATTACCTTGGGGTCATAAACTTCAAATACTTCGGGAAACTTCACATCAATATTGTCGATAAGCATAATATTGCCATTGCCACTTATTGTCAACGAATAGGTAAGAGCCTCATTGGCTTTGATTTTATCAGTATCAATCTTGGCCGACAATGAGAAATTGCCTACCCCTCCGGTAAAGTTGTCGGGCGGTGTGGGAAGAGGTTTTACATTAATCTTCAAAGCGTTTGAGACAAGATTTTTCTTTACCGACTGATGAGTGTTGAAAAAGGCATCGTCGAACAAGTCGAATATCGAACCTGTTCTTCGGCGTTGCGAGGGCAACTGTGCCAATACCTCAAGTTGCAAAGGCTCTATTGTCAAAAGGCCGCTTTCTTGCGGAAAGAGGGCTGCCCTACGTATCTCGCCCACCAAATATCTTTTGCCATCTATTGTTTCTTCATATTGCTGCACCCTGGTGTTGTTGTCCCACAAATCTTCGGTCCAGAAACCTTTGTTGATAGGCAGTTTGTCTATTTGATACTGACTAATGTTTACCTGAGTATAGATACGGTATGTAACTATTATTTCTTCGCCTTGATAGACATTGGTTTTATTGGCCGAAATCTTTACATATAGTGTATTATCGTCTATCTGAACCGGTTCATCTTGTGGCTGTGCTTGTTGTCGATAACGCCCCTGTCCTTGCGAGCGTTGCTGATGTGTTGCTGATGCTTTCACAACCTTTACTTGAGCAGTATTACTCTCTACCACTTGTCCGTCAACCTTACATGTAGCCTTGGGTATAGTATATGTACCCTCAGCCGATGCCGAAAGGTAATAAGTATATGATACACTCATAGAACGAGTCATTCTTCCATTAATATATTGTGTACTCGAACTAGAAGACTGAGAGGGACCACCCAAGAAATTAAAATTACTAAACGTTGGGGTCTTAAACTCTGTTGGTCTTGCATTGATTTCGTATGTAACAGCGAATTGTTGACCAACAGATACTTCCATTGGTACTCTCAACGTCATCTTTGCTTCTTGTGCTACAAGTAGCGAAGCCACAAGCATAAAAATAGATAATATTATCAGCGACTTACTTTTCATCACAAACCAATTTTTATTTATTGTCCTTATTATCATTACCAATCTTTTTCTATTTTACCACCTCTTACTTTTACCTTTTGTTTGTCTAATGTTTTCTTTTCATTATTCTTTACAGCATCCAATATACGTTCAGCATCTTTCTTCTTTTGCTCTTGGTTCTTATCAGCACCCTGAGGACGCTGCTGTTGCTGGTCCTTATTTTGCTGTTGTTCCTGTTGTTGATTTTGGTTTTGCTGTTGATTATCTTTATTCTGTTGTTCGTTCTTATCTTTATTATCCTTATTATTTTTGTCTTGCTGCTGTTGTTGGTTTTGTTGCTGTTGGTTTTGATTTTGTTGTTGTTGGTTTTGCTGTTGCATTTGCTGCAACATTTTTTTGGCATATGATAGGTTGTACTTTGCGTCGTTGTCTTTAGGATTTATTTTCAACGAATTTTGGTACGACGATATTGCATTCTTAAACTTTTCCATTGCGGCGGGGTCTGTTCTATTGTCTAAGCCCGATTGCAGATAACTGTTGCCCATATTGTAATAAGCTTTGGCTTTGGCCGAGGCATCGGCAGTGGGGTTTTCGAGCACTTTGTTGTAATAGTTCACAGCCTCGTCATATCGCTTATCTTTATATAGGGCATCGCCCAAATTGTATTGAGCCTTGTAAAATATACTGTCTGATACCAATGCTTTGCGATACAATATCTCGGCATCGCTGTATTGCTTTTTGTCATATACTTTATTGCCTTTTCGGGTGTTGCTTCTGTAATCCTGAGCATATATGGACGGGTGGCCCGCCGAAAGGCTGATAAGTACCAAACACAAAAGTATTTTCGTTGCTTTCATAAGTTTTATCAGTGTTTAATTTTTGTCGTTAGTTTCCTTTCTACCAAATATGGTTGCAGTATTAATTATTTTGTTGCGACGTTCGAATATAAACAATTCCAATGCCAAAAATATTATTGCCAATGCCAATGGATATTGATATTTGCTTTCATATTCCGAAAACATTGTTTCGCCAAAGTTTTGTTTGTCCAACTTTTCTATTTCCTTTACAATCTCGTCCAAATCGGCGTTTATATTACCGGCACGCATATATACACCTCCACCTGCCCGGGCTATATCAGCCAACATGTTTTCATTCAGTTTTGTGGTAATAGGATTTCCATCTCTGTCTTTTTTATACCCCACGTGTATGCCACGGTTATATTGGGGAATGGGCACTCCGGTGGGCAATCCCATTCCTATGGTGTTTACCACCACACCTTCGCTGCCGGCCTTTGTGGCCATGGCTATGGCATCGTCTTCATGATTTTCGCCATCCGATATTACTATTATGGTTCTGCTCTTATTTTTTTGCCACTGACGTTGTTCATCGCCATAGCCAAAAGTTTGCATACACTTTTCGATGGCGTCGCCAATGGCAGTACCTTGCGCCTCTATCATATCGGTGTTGATGGATTCGAGAAATAGTTTGGCGGCTCCATAATCGCTGGTAAGAGGTAGCTGGGTATAGGATTTTCCTGCAAATATTATTATTGCAATGCGGTCGTTGCCTAGTTTGGATATTAGGTTTGATATTGTTTTTTTGGCTCTTGTAAGCCTGTTGGGTTGTATATCCTCGGCAAGCATACTGTTGGATATATCTAGTGCTATGGCTATATCGGCTCCGGCTCGTTCGCCTTTCACCATCTTCGACCCTATTTGCGGATTGGCTACGGCTATTATCAAGAAACCAAGCCCCAGCATAATCAAAGTGAATTTGAATATGGCTTTGGAGTGTGAGACATCGGGTGTAAGTTTGGCAAACATTTGTTTTTCGGCAAATGCGTCCAAACGCCTACGTTGGCTGCGTTTTACCATTATAAATATTATGATGAAAACGGGTACCGACAGTAGCAGGTATAATAAATATGGATGTTCAAAATGTATCATAGTTTTTCGGTATTATCACGGTGTTGATTTAAAATAAAGTGTTCCAAGTATAATTTCCAATGCCAACGATACCAGACCTATCATTAGGAATATCAAGTATTCGTCTTTGGTTTGATTGTATTGAGTTACATCAATCTTAGTTTTTTCCATCTTGTCTATTTCGGAGAATATGTTTTCCAACGATTTTTTGTTGGTAGCCCTGAAATACTGACCTCCGTCGGTACTTTGTGCCATCTCGGTCATTAGTTCCTCGTCTATCTCCACCGGTACATTTTGGTATTGCACTCCTCCAAATGGAGTTCCGAAAGGATAAGGGGCCATACCTCTTGTACCCAATCCTATTGTGTATAAGCGTATTCCGTACAATGCGGCTATTTCGGCGGCCGATTTTGGGTCAACAGAGCCTTGATTATTTACGCCATCGGTAAGTAATATTATCACTTTGCTTTGCGCCTTGCTGTCTTTTATTCTGTTTATTGCCGTTGCCAACCCGTCGCCAAGGGCAGTACCGTCTTCTATAACTCCACTCTTCACCTTATCCAATTGCGATAGCAGCACATTGTGGTCTATAGTCAACGGGGTTTGAGTAAAAGCCTCGCCTGCAAACTCTACCAGGCCTATACGGTCCGAATTACGACCTTTGATAAAGTTTTCGGCCACCTTTTTGGCGGCTTCCAATCGGTTGGGCTTAAAATCTTCGGCAAGCATACTTCCCGACACGTCCATGGCCAACACAATATCTATTCCTTCCACCTTCATTTCCTGACGGCTGAGTTTTGATTGAGGGCGTGCCATTGCTATTATCAAACATATCAATGCCACCAACCTAAGTACAAATAACAACGGATACATCCGCTGACGAAATGTCTTTCTATATTTTTTCAGCAGCGATATGCTTGAAAATTGAAGCGCGGGTTTCTGATTACGATAACGCAATACATACCATACTATCAGTATAGGCACCAATATCAATGCCCAAAAGTATCCTGGATTAGCAAATGTTATTGACGAGAACATGGTTTATTCATTATTATCGGGTTTATAGTCTTCTTTTTTCTTTTCTTCGGCGGCGTTTATGGCTCCGGCTGTTTCTTGAACAAAACTTACGGCATAGTTCATCGAGCGGTCGTGCTCGGTTGGCAAAGGTTCGGATTTGGCAAATTTCACCATATCGGCCGTATTGAGTATATGTTGTAGTTTTTCGGCCGAACCTTGGGGCATATCACGCCGTTGGGAATAGTTGTCCAATATTTGGTCGGAAGTCATTTCCACTGCCGATATTCCAAGTTTGGCTTCGATATATGTTCGCACAATGTCGGTAAGCATTGTATGATATTCTTTTATCTGTCCGTTCTTCCATAATCCGGCCACACGCAAGTGCTCCAAATCGGCCAAGGCCTTTTGTTCGGGTATCACTACAACGGGCTTTGCCACCGGCAATATTGGTTTCTTGTTTTTCAGCCGCTTGTATATATAGTATGCCAGCCATATGGCTATTGCTATCAATGCCACAAGCAGTATCCAAGGCAGGAAGTCGTTGAACGTATATGGCACGCTTATTATTCCTGCTATATCTTTTATAGCCAACGTGGTATCGACTGCCACATCGCTTACGGCCAGTATAAGTGTATCTACGGATATTTCGACCAACGAATTGTCGGGCAATAAGCATCGAACTTTCAAATCGGCTATTGTATCTGCGCCGTCTTCGAACGATGTCAGTGTGGATATTTGGTTGAACGAAATTGTTTTTCCCTCGCCGTCGAAAGTGGTATCATATCTTTGTTGTACCACCTCCAGGCTGCCATTGCTTATATTGTCGGAAGTGGGGAAGTATATGATTGCGCCGTCAGAGTTGGATACTGATATTGTAAGGTTCACCTGGTCGCCAATGGTGATGGTGTTGGAATCCAACTTGGCACTAACGGCCACTTGTGCACCAGCAGTAAATGCAAAAAATATAAATGATATGTATAATATTATTCTTTTCATTACCAATTGCTTTTTCTATTTATGTTCGCGCTGCTTAAACAGTTTCATCAACTGTTTTACGTGGTCTTGCCCTGTGGTTATTTCCACATTGTCTATTCCATACTTTCTAAATATATCATTTACATGATTGGAATGTTGCCGATAGTTTTCGGCAAATTCGTTACGCACTTCATCAGACGATGTGTCTATCCACTGAGTGGTTTCGGACTCGGGGTCGAATATTTTTACCAAGCCCAGGTTTGGCAGTGTCTTTTCCTTCTCGTCGGTTATCTTTATTGCCACAATGTCGTGCTTTTTCGATGCAATCTTCAAAGCGTCTTCATAGTCATTGTCGTAAAAGTCGGATATCAAAAAGGCAGTTGATTTCTTTTTTATTACATTGGTAAAATATCGCAATGCCTCAGTAATATCTGTATTAGTATTGTCAGGCTTAAAGTCTATTAGTTCTCGTATTATTCGTAAAATATGTGTAGAACCTTTCTTTGGCGATATAAACTTTTCTATCTTATCACTAAAGAAAATAACACCTACTTTGTCGTTGTTCTGTATAGCAGAAAAAGCCAATATTGCAGCCACCTCGGCAAGCAGTTCTTCCTTGAATTGCTTACGAGTACCAAAACGGTTGGAACCACTCACATCCACTAAAAGCATTACGGTAAGTTCGCGTTCTTCTTCAAACACCTTTACGTATGGGTGATTTAGGCGTGCTGTAACGTTCCAATCAATATTCCTTATATCATCACCAAACTGATACTCACGCACCTCGCTAAATGCCATACCCCGTCCTTTGAAAGCACTATGATACTCGCCTGAGAACAAGTGTTTTGAAAGGCCTTTGGTTTTTATTTCTATCTTACGAACCTTCTTTAATAAATCTGTGTCTATCATTATTCTTAATATAGTTTCAAAAGTTATTCAATAGACTTATAAAACAATCGAGAGTACAAAATTACATTATATTGTTGCACTAAATATTGTTTTATACAGATTAAGGTACTTCTACCGAGTTTAATATTTGATTGATTATCTCTTCCGACGATATATTTTCTGCCTCGGCTTCGTAGGTTAATCCTATTCTATGACGTAGTACATCCATACTTACTGCTCTGATATCTTCGGGTATAACATATCCACGACGTTTGATGAAAGCATAAGCCTTGGCTGCTAAAGCCAAATTAATAGAACCACGGGGCGATGCACCATAACTGATAAGATTCTTCAATTCCGGCATATTATACTCTTCCGGAAAACGTGTGGCAAATATAATATCGGTTATATAGTTTTCAATCTTTTCGTCGAGGTACACTTCTCTTACCAATGCCCTTGCCTTTATAATATCTTCGGGCTTAAGTATAGGTTTTGGAGCTGCGTATTGCTGTGTGATGGCTTGATGCAGAATGGTTTTTTCTTCCTCCTTCTTGGGGTAAGATATAACTACCTTCATCATAAAACGGTCCACCTGTGCTTCGGGTAATGGATATGTACCTTCTTGTTCTATAGGATTCTGAGTTGCCAATACTAGGAAAGGCTCTTCTAGTTTATAAGTATTCTCTCCTATAGTAACCTGACGTTCCTGCATTGCCTCAAGCAAAGCACTCTGTACCTTTGCCGGAGCACGGTTTATTTCGTCGGCCAAAATAAAGTTGGAAAAGATAGGTCCTTTCTTTACCGAAAATGTTTCGGACTTTGGACTATATATCATAGTACCTATCAAGTCGGCGGGCAATAAGTCGGGGGTAAACTGAATACGGCTAAACTTGGCTTGTATGGCATTGGCAAGAGAGGTGATGGTCAATGTCTTTGCCAATCCGGGAACACCTTCCAGCAATATATGTCCATTAGCCAAAAGGCTTATCATCAAGCTTTCCAACATGTGACGTTGGCCCACAATATTCTTTCTTAGCTCGGTGTTGAGTATATCAACAAATGCACTTTCGCGTTGAATACGCTCATTCAATTCTTGAATATCAAATGTCTCGTTCATATTTATAATCTTTTATTATGATTTCTAAAAATAAAATAGCATTAAAATAACAATCGAGAAAACGATAAATATTGTTTTGTTGATATAAATTCATAGTTAAAAAAGATTAAAACAGCTCATTATTTCGTCATCTGCGACTTTTGTAAACTGTATTGACACTGTAATATTTCAAAAACACATACTGATACAAAGTAAATTAGCCACGTTGCCGACGTAATTGTTACGCGATGGAAAAAATAATGTTTTAATATCGTCTTTTAGACAATATAAAGTCATTCGGAGAACCCTCCAAGGTTCTTCAGAGAACCCTCCAAGGTTCTCCAGAGAACCCTCCAAGGTTCTCCAGAGAAGCGTGCACTGTTCTTCAGAGAAGACTCCAATGTTCTCCGGAGAAGACTCGAACGTTCTCCGGAGAAGACTCGAATGTTCTCTGGAGAAGACTCGAATGTTCTCCGGAGAAGGCTCGAATGTTCTCCAAAAATCTATTTAGAGTTCTTTTCAGCATACAGCAAGTTGATAAAAATATGCGTTCAAATTGAAATTCTATACCATTATAAGAACTTTTGCACACTTTGCGTTTTTTTGCATTGCGAAGTGGGCATCCCGTAAATCATCGGCAAATCAATTTTCAGTAACTGCAATATTATTTAATTCAACCGATAAGTATATAGTCCAAAATAGCTTCAATGTAAAAAATAACACATTATGTGTATAGAAATACTGCATTATTCAAAAAAACAACGTAACTTTGCAAGACGTAGTTTTGACTCATTTATCGATATATCGGTAAATATCAACGAAATAAATGTTTATATATAACGAAAATATTATAGAAAGATGAAAAACAAAGTAAAATTATTGGCCGTTTGCATGGTAATATTGTCCATGGTAGGCTGTAGCAGTTGGTTTGGTTCGAGTAATAGTGCTGCTGCAACATCGGCAGGCAAATCGTGTGGAAAAGCAATCTCGACCTTGTACAAGGAATATAAACGACAAGGTAAGATTGATGTTACCAACCCCACAGCCCTTACAAGTATAGTGCAAATAGCTGCGGCTAGAAATGTATTGAAAGACAATAAAGATGACAAAGAATTTTTGGGAGCTTTCACTATGGGATTGGTATCAGGTTCTAACAACCTTATAACCAACGCCACATCAAGCAATATAATAAACGCATTGCTTAGCCTAAGTGCACTGAACAACGTAACTACCAACACACCATCGGGCTCATCTACAGCAGGCGAAGCCGGCAAGGCTCTGTTGCCACTGATGAAATCGGTAGGTAAATAAGGTAGCCAATAATAAAACAAAAACATTAATCAAGTATAATACAATTCGATTAGCATGAGAACCAGAATAATAACAACCCTTCTTGCTATTCTTCCACTAATGGCAATGAGCCAAAATATGATGGATAGCCAAGGTCGCAGACAAGGCAAATGGGTAAAGACAGATAAAAACAACCGCAAGGTATATGAGGGTACATTCAAAGACGGGCTTGAGGTGGGCACCTTTACCTACTACTATTCCGACGGCACGGTGAGAATGAAAAACACCTTTGTGATTGATGGAAAATATTGTAGCCACGAGGCTTACGACAAAAACGGAAAGTTGATGGCCAAAGGGTTTTACAACCAAAAGAACCGTGACAGTATATGGAACATCTATAACGCCGAAGGCAAACTACTGAAAAGCGAGACTTACAAAATGGGTACCAAAACAGGCAAATCGGTATTATTCTCAACCAATGGCGACACCATAGAGATACAATATTGGAACGACAATAAAAAACATGGTCGTTGGTATCGCAAGGTACTGAACGGATACCTCGAAGGCAACTATGCCAACAACCTACTAGACGGTCCGTTTGCCGAATATCGCAATAATAAAGTAGCAGCCGAAGGCCGCTACAGCGAAGGTTTGAGAAACGGACAATGGAAACACTATGATGGCAACAACCTAGAAGTAGTGGAAAAATGGAACAACGGCAACTTGATAGACCGCAAGGTACTTATATACTCTGAAAAACCTCAAATGATTTCAACCGACGAAATAGCATACTTCTATCCCAAAGGAAAGAAAACAGTAGTGATAACCATGGACGGAACTACCATTATGGACGAAGAAAACTCACACAAACTATTTGAAAAAGTAGGTGAAGAAAACTTCGTAACCCTCAACAAGGAGAAACAACTAGTGGCTGCATACCGCTGTATAATGGGATTTGAAAAAGATTCTGATGGAAAAGAATATGTAAACCTTTCGCCCAAGCTAAGTTTCAACCTATACCCCGACGATGACTGTCGCAAACTTGTAGAATCAATTCTACGTCAAGGTATGGAAAAATAGATACTTCATTTGTATAATATCCATAACACAAAGGATTCTGTCATCGGGCAGAATCCTTTTTTACTTCTCAATTTTGAGTATCGAAACTCATACATATCATCTATATCAGTACTACGACCATATATCATTGACAGTGCTATCTCCCTATGAATATACGTAGCAATACCCTATGGATACAAATATTAAGAGCCTATAGTCAGAGTAACAAAATCCAAACCTTAACACACACATCCTATATCATTACAAATAAAAGCATAGACTGCTAACACCTCCATGTTGAAAATTAGGAATTGAAATATGGTCATAGCAATGAAAAATGATGTAATTTTGAACTACAATATCATCGTACTAGAAATATGCAAAAGCATTGTAATAGTTTTGATTAGCATTTATTCATTGATGATATTGATACTGTATTAGATATTTGTAATTGAACAATAGAATATGATGTTTGTTTCGTTGTTGTATATAATGGATACATTAATTGTACCAAAACACAATGAAACATCAATAAAATAGAAATAAATGGAAGCAAACCTTAGTGTAAACGTAAAGAAAGTAGTCCTCAACAGTCGCGATGAAGCCATACGCCTATGTAGTGGCAGTGTTGGAATTGAGCATATTTTTTTGGGTATGATACGCGAAAAACAATGTTCGGCCATCACATTGCTAAACCAAATGAATGTGGACATCGTATCGTTGAAGATGAAAATAGAAGATACCATACGCAACAATGATGCAGGTATAAGGTACTCGCCCGATAGCGAAATGCCAATGCTACGCCAAACCGAAAAGGTAATAAAACTTTCGTTTCTCGAATCGCAACAATTCAAAAGCAAAGAGATACAAACCGTTCATATACTACTAGCCATATTTAAAGAAAAGGAAAACATTGTATGCCAACTATTAGAAAAGTCAGGCATCAGCTACCAAAAACTAAGCACATTATACCGTGCCACCCTTCTTGGCGAAAACAAAGGAACGCAACCATCGGAAGAAATTATACAACCCGAAAACACTGAATATAACATACGCAACTCGTCGTTTGACGATGATGACGATGATGATACTTTATCTTATTCATCATCTAACCCTAACCATAGACAAGACAATGCCAAATCCGATATCGGAAACAAAACGCCTGCATTGGAAAACTTTGGCCGCGACCTTACACGTGCTGCCGAAGAAGGAAGACTGGACCCAATAGTTGGCCGCGAAAAAGAATTAGAACGTATAGCCCAGATACTTAGTCGGCGTAAGAAAAACAATCCTATACTGATAGGCGAACCGGGTGTGGGCAAATCGGCCATAGCCGAAGGCTTGGCTATAAGAATAGTGGAGGGCAAGGTACCACGAACACTACATAACAAAAGGGTAATAACACTAGACCTGGCATCGTTGGTTGCCGGCACCAAATATCGTGGACAGTTCGAGGAAAGAATGAAGGCCATAATAAAAGAACTTGAAAAGAATCCCGACATAATTGTATTTATCGACGAAATACATACCATTGTTGGAGCAGGAAATGCATCGGGATCGCTTGATGCTTCCAATATGTTCAAGCCTGCATTGGCACGTGGTGAGATACAATGCATAGGTACTACCACCATCGATGAATACCGACAATATATAGAAAAAGACGGAGCGTTGGAACGTCGCTTCCAAAAAGTATTTGTGGAAGCCACCACACCCGAAGAAACTATAAGCATACTCAACAATATTAAGAGTAAATATGAAGACCATCACTATGTAACCTATAGCGATGAAGCTTTGAAAGCATGTGTATCTCTTACAACACGCTATATAACAGACCGCCTACTACCCGACAAAGCCATAGATGCCATGGACGAGGTAGGTGCCAGAGTGCATATCACCAACATAGAAA
>JAEIGA010009127.1_pt1 | contig 15005 bp, 14 predicted proteins | sample 9270691 | NCBI WGS metagenome assembly JAEIGA01 (sample SAMN17057246, study PRJNA624740) | gut metagenome | biome: biome; isolation source: fecal sample | host: Bos grunniens | place: China: Xizang | collected 2019
ATTCCGAAAAGGTAAGTAACCGCAATCGGTCCTTTAGCTATCATTGCAGCGGATAAAAATAAAGAAGAAAACAAATGATAACTGTTTATTTTTTTCTCATTATTGGCAACACAAAACAACAAAAATGAGAGAAAACTAAGCAATAAGCCAAAGGGAAAACCAATTGTATCCATATATAAATAGTGAGTATATGTACAACTTGGGAATAATACAAATAACAATAACTGTACATCCTTAATGATGCCAGATACTCCGCATCTCTCCGCTAAGCAATCGAAAGCTAATACACAAAGAGGAGCAATAAGGATAAGCGATAATTTAAGTACTGATACAAATGCAGTAGTCTTCAAAACAGACATAAGAATTGAAGTGAAAATATAATATCCCAAATGGTACGGAAATACCCATCCGGACATCTGCAGTGATTCCATTGGGAAGCTTTTGTATGCTGCAACAGTTAATCCAACCCCATTCAAGGTGTCATGATAATATGAACGAGGTCCAACCAAACTGGGCTCTAAATTGGCCATAGATAAAATAACAAATGTAATAAATAGAGCTATAGTACAACAAACAAAAGTGAATAAATCAAATGAGTTGTCGTCTATCAAAATGATCTTACCGGTTTTGTAATATCTGCTTACGATCACTACTATTGAGAATAGAGAAACAGCTAGAAGAGCATAAACTATTAAATTATTAAGATGAAATGGAGCAAACAAAAAATACAATAAATATTGAATTAGAAATCCTACACCAAAAGAGAAAAGAATGATCTCCTTCAAACTAGCAAGCCTTTTCCACCTCGTAACGATAGCAAACCCAGGTAAAAACACTAAAAATGTGACGAACAAAATAAAACCTAAACCAGTAATTGCTGGCAAGCTTAACAACTTTACAGATAAAAACAGCCATATAATAGATATCATTATTGGCAGAAGCCATTTATAGTACTTGAAACCTGCTGTTTTCATTTATTGTTTACTCCTTAAAACGTCTATTTTAATTCAACAACTGTAACTCCTGCATCACCCTCACCATACGCCCCCAGACGATATGATTTTACATATGGCAGTCTTTTAAGCCATTGATGAAGCCCTTTTCTCAATGCACCGGTTCCTTTTCCATGAATTATGCTGATAATATGAATATGTGAAAGCTGAGCTCTGTCAAATGCTATTTCAATTTCGCCAATAGCCTCTTCTACAGTTTTCCCACGAACATCAACTTCTGTTTTTTTCATATCATCTTCCGATGAAGAACTACTTTTTGTCGTTTTACTTTTATATACCTTTTTCTTGGAAACATTAATAGGAGCTCTTGCATCCTCAATGTTTATCTTCACACGAACTGAACCACTTTGAACAAATATATTGCCCTCTTCGTCAGGATCAGACACTACAAGGACATTAGTACTGAATCTCGGTACATAAACTGAATCACCCTTTTTAACGTCTTTCGCCGGCGGAAGATCAGAAAAAATACTTGTATCGTATTCTCCATGAACCAAGTCAATACTGTCATGATTCAGTATCTGCTTTGCTCTAGCTATATTGTTCCTTCGGTTTTCTCTGTCATCCTTATCCATGGCGCGCAATTCATCTACTAATTTCGACGCCTGTGCTGCTATATCTGCAGATAATTGCCTTGATTTATTCTTCAAGCGCTCGTTTTCTGCTTTACTTTCCTTCAAAATGCGGTCTGATTCTTTCCTTGCCTCTTCCAATTCGTTCTCAGCCTGAGCTCTGATCATCGATACAGCATTTCGTTCAGCTTCCATATCCCTCTGCATTCTATCAAGACGTTCAACAATTGCTTCAAACCTTCTGTTTGAGGCATTCATTTTTTTATTAGCGGAATCAATAATACTTTGCTCCAAGCCTAAACGTTTGCATATTAATAAAGCATTAGATTGGCCGGGAATACCCATGTTTAACCTGTAAGTTGGAGTAAGTGTATCAATATCAAAATCACAGGAAGCATTTTCAACTCGTTCAGTTTCCAATGCGAACATTTTTACTTCACCATAATGTGAAGTAGCAATCGTTTTACATCCAATATCTAATAATTTTTCCAAGACTGCTTCAGCAAGAGCAGCACCCTCTGCAGGGTCGGTCCCAGATCCAAGCTCATCCAAAAGAACTAAGCTTTTTTTATTAGCTTTATTTAGAACATAGGATATGTTCGTAATATGTGAAGAAAATGTAGATAAATTCTGTTCGATGCTCTGCTCATCACCAAGATCCACAAGAACATCCTCAAAAATAGCGATATTACTTGACTCATCAGCTGGAACCGGTATACCGCATGCAGCCATAAGACTTAAAAGACCTACTGTTTTTAGAGTGACAGTCTTTCCTCCGGTATTCGGACCGGTAATAATCAATGCATCATAATCTATCCCTAGTTTTAAACTAATTGGTACGACTTTATTCTTATCTATTAAAGGGTGTCTGCCATTAATAATGCTAATTATCCCTTCATTATTGATATCAGTTATATTTGCATTATTGTTGATAGCATATCTTGCTTTTGCTAAAAGAGTATCGATCTCAACAAACGCTTTATGGCTTCTGATCATTCTACTTGCTAATGAACTGACCCGCGCAGAAAATGCTGCAAGTATTCTTTCAATCTCCATCTGCTCATCAGCCTTTAACTGCATAATAGTATTATTTGCTTCTACAACAGCAGTTGGCTCGATAAACAAAGTACTACCAGACGAAGATACATCATGCACTAATCCTGGTATAGCAGTTTTATTTTCTACTTTAACAGGAACTACAAATCTGCCTCCTCTCATAGTAACAATCGCTTCTTGAAGATATTTAGCGTTATTCTGAGACTTAATAATAGAATCCAGTTTGTCTCTGATGCTATTTTCCTGTCTTATTATTCTTTTTCTAATGGAAGCTAGTAGCGGACTGGCTTCATCTGACATCTCGGACTCTGAAATAATAGCATTGGCAATATCATTCTCTAGATATACATCCTCGCACAATTCAGAAAACAGCATATCTGTGTATTGTGCCTTTTCTGGTGTTGGTAGATACCATTTTCGTAATATTCGCCCATTCTGAAGAAGATTTTTTACTCTGAGAAGTTCTCCCATAGTTAAAGTACTTCCCTTTTTGGCACGCAAAACAACAGCAGCTATTCCATCTTCATGAACTAAAGATAGAGAAGTATTTTTTGACAAAATATCGATTATACTGTCTGTTTTTGAGTTTTCCGTCAAAGCATCAGAAAGATATTTTAAAGGAGTAATATCCCTTACCGCTTCTCTTGCTTCATCACTGATAGCAAATGCAGCAACCATTCCCAGTACTTTGTCAAACTCAAGCCTTGTGTATGTTTTGTTTATGTTATAAAAATCGTTCATCCTATTCCTTTTATCGAATTATAGTAATCAAGAGTCTTTAAATCGTGATCAATATGCTCTACTAAATACTTTTCACATACTGAACAGAATATTTCTTTGGAAGGAGATTTCAAATCAAAGGCAAACGCCTTTTGTAACTCTGAAGATACAACATATCTGATCGCAGATATAACAGAATATGGTATATGATGCTCTTTGGGAATCCCAGAAGCACAATCAGAGCATATCCAGGAACCGTCTGTATTGTTCCATATAACAGTATCTGTCTGGTATGCCCCACATTTACTGCATCCCATAACGTTAGGCATATACCCAAATAAAGTCATCACAGTTAATTCAAAAACTCCTTTAATCTGCCATAAAGGTTTATTTCCCTCATTAACCAAATACAAAGAATTGAGCATAAGCTTATAATATATTTTTGCCTCTTCATCAGAAGGAACCGTGTATCTGAGCACCTCGCAAAAATACGTTAAAAGTGCAAACGAAACAGCATCATTGTAAATGTGCAAAAACTTTTTAATGCTCTCAGCAGATACAACAGTATACATGTTTTTCCCGGAAGCTAATTCAAAATTAGAAAAAGACAGCATAGAAGAAGCAGAAGTCAACCTTCCTGTAGGTTTAAGACTTCCGCGTGCATAAGCAGTAATAAGACCATCCTCAGTTAAAATCGTTAAAACTTTATCTGCTTCTCCTGTCTTAACACTCCAAATTACTAAACCATCTTTTGAAATGTTCAATAGTTCTCCTTAGCTAAAAACCCAAATCCTTAAGGTCGTATTCCTTGTCTCTCCAATCAGGTCGAACTTTTACCCAACACTGAAGATTAACTTTACTATCCAAAAATTCTTCAATCTTGATACGAGATTCAGATGCAATCTTTTTTAACATTTTACCTTGTTTACCGATGATCATGCCTTTGTGGCTTTCTCTTTCACAGTAAATATTAGCATCTATATCAATGATTGACCCGTCTTCCCTCTCTTTAAAACTCATTACTTCTGTAGCGCAGCCATGTGGAAGCTCATCATGCAGATTAAGTAAAAGCTTCTCCCTTATAATCTCTGCAACGACATACTTTTCAGGAATGTCTGTCAATGTATCATCAGGAAAATAATGAGGGCCAACAGTAGCATAAACAGATAATTTATTTTTAAGTTCATCTATGCCTTTTCCATCTATAGCACTGAAACATGCCACATCATCGAAATCAAATAGGCCCGTAAGAATCTCTTTATATTTTTCTTCTGTTTCAGGAGATCGAATCGTATCGATCTTATTAATCCCCAATATTATCGGTATATCCCTTTGTTTCAGCTCTTTTAACAGCCTCAGCTCATCTTCATTAAAGAAGGTCTTAGGCACAGTTATAAAAAGCGCACAATCCACATCCAGATAAGTATCCCTAACTGATTTTATCAACCTTACATCCAATTTGTTTTTAGGTTTATGAAAACCAGGAGTGTCCAAAAAAACATACTGGATCCCATTGTCATCAGTTAATACGCCAGTGATTCTGGTTCTCGTTGTTTCAGCCTTAGGTGAAATTATAGCGAGATCAAAACCGATCAAATTATTTAAAAGAGTTGATTTTCCAACATTAGGAACACCAACTAAGGAACAAAACAGATTCTTCTCTTCCATACTTTTTAATCTAAAACATAACTTGTGCCTCTTGGAAGACCAAGCTGCTTCAAAACTCCTTCTTCTTTCTCACGCATACGTACCTGTTCAAGTCCACCTGCTTCGTGGTCATATCCCAGTAAATGAAGCATAGAATGAACTGTCAAATAAGCCATCTCTCTTTCAAAACTATGCTCAAACTCATCCGCCTGTGCTTGAGCATGTTCTATAGAAATAACAATATCACCTAACGCTACACATCCGGTTTCAGGTGATATTTCATATTTTCCAGCTTCATTGAGAGGAAATGATAATACATCTGTAGAACGATCCACATTTCTGTATTCTCTATTTAATCGATGGATCTCTTCATCATCAACAAATAATATACTAACCTCTGCGGGATACGGGAAATTTTCGAATTTTAAGGTAGCTTTACATGCTCTTCTTACGAGAAGTCTTGTTCCTGACGGAATCTTAATCTTTTTCTGTTTATCATCAATATATACATGTGTAATATTAGAACTCATTTTTTAATCTTCCTTTTATCTCTATTCTTATTACTTGACTGTTCTGAACTTTTCTCATACGCGCGTACTATATCCATAACCAACTTATTTCTTACAATGTCTTTTTGAGTAAAACGAACTATATCAATACTTTCTATTCCTTCCAATATCCTAATCGCCTGGATCAATCCGCTCTTCTTTCCGTCAGGTAAATCTATTTGCGTAATATCACCATTTACAACCATATGCGAATTATTTCCTAATCGTGTAAGGAACATCTTCATTTGTTCAGAGGTTGTGTTCTGTGCCTCATCCAAGATAATAAAAGAATCATCTAAAGTACGTCCCCTCATATATGCTAAGGGAGCTACCTCTATAATGCCCCGTTCTACATTTTTTTGAAAAACTTCAGGCCCCATTGCATCAAACAATGCATCATACAAAGGACGAAGATAAGGATCAATCTTTGTTTGCAAATCACCAGGCAAAAATCCAAGTTTTTCGCCTGCTTCAACAGCAGGTCTGGTCAGAATAATTCTCGATACATCATGCCTTTTCAATGCAGCACATGCCATTATAACAGAAAGGTATGTCTTACCTGTTCCGGCCGGGCCTATTCCAAAAACAACAGTATTTGTTTGTATTGATCTGACATATTTTCTTTGTCCAATAGTCTTTGGATGAATTGGTTTTCCTTTAGCAGATACAAAAATACATTCATCAGCTAATGATGATAATGCTTCTTTCTCACCATTCGTATAACTTAGAATGAAATACCTTATCGTTTGCTCATCCAAAATTCCGCCGCAGTTTATCACATTGATCATTTCCGCTTGTACTCTGTCAAAAACTTCAAGGTCTGATTCATCACCAGTTGCGCGCAGCATATATCCTCTGCCATTCAATTCTATTCCAAGTTCTTTTTCCAACAAATGAATATTAGAATCCATGGATCCAGCGAATAATACGGCATTAGCATTTGTCTCTAAATTATACTCTTTTGTCATTATGCTACTTCCTAATTAGTTTTTTTCAGTATATCATATACATTTCTTAATTCATTCAAGCACTTTACTTAAATTCAAAAAAAAAGTAAAATGAACTCACTATTTTAATGCAGAGGCATATTACATTGAGAAAAACAAACAACAAATTATTTGATAATAAAATAGCGCCTGCTTGTGAATACTGCGAACATGGTTATGATTCAGCTGAATATAATATGACTATGTGTAAAAAACATGGCGTTGTTTCCCCTTATTTTAGATGTAAACAGTTCAAGTATAATCCTCTCAGAAGGAAACCAAAACGCCCTGAAACTCAATTGTTCACACCTGAAGAGTTCTCTTTATAAACAATATGGAACCGGCCATCTTCACCCCTGAAAATGGCCGGTTTTTATTAGCAATAATCAGTGATTTGTAATCACATACCCATCTGCACTAATTTTATACACTGATTCTCCCTGAATAGTATGTGTCAGAAGATAGTCGTACCATCTCTGATACCCTGCAACACCGAAGTGAACTCCATCAGGAGCGGCATAAGCAGGATCAAGATACCCATCGGGTGTTGAGAATGCAGCATTGATATCAAGAAAATAGCATCCTAACTCGATTGCAAGCTGCCGAATACCATTATTATACAGGTCAAAGTTTTCTTTAGAAAAACTGGGGTTCTCCACGCTTTTTTGATATGATACCGGAGGTATAGACTGTAATATAACTGCACAATCAGGGTTCTCAGCCATAATAACCTTTACAAGTTCTCTATAGCCATCCAATAGCCAATCCGTGCTTGCCCAGTTGATTCCATTAGTTCCAAGCATAATATATAGTTTTCTAGGAGAATAGTAATGAACAGCCTCTACCATTGTCATTGATTCACCAGAACCGGTCATCGTAAATTCATCAGTCATAGCATTGTGAGTATTTACGCCTACCTTATAAATAGCATTAAAGTCCTGGAACATATCATATATGTTTAAACCTGAAGTAATAGAATCTCCGACAAACAAAGCATCAGAAAAGTAGCTTTTGTCTACTGCAACAGATTGAGGTATCTCATAGCCATTTCCAGCATTACTTGTAGCACGAGAAGATGAAATTGTAACATACCCTAAATCAGCATTTTTATCATAATCATGCAGTGTTGATTTTCCGAGATGATAATCTTTTGCTCGTGCAGATACAATAAAAGAAACGATAAGAAATGCTACTGGTAAAATCAGTAGCCATATCGTTCTCAATAGTGCTTCTCCAACTGTTTCTCTTCTATAAGTCACAGGCTATAAATTCGTCCTTATAAATAAATTCCATAAAATCTGAAGTATTATAACATATCTATTATCAGTATAAAAGACATCTTATGTTAACAGTATTTAAAGATCCTAATTTATGTTTCAGCCTTTTAACTTGTCAATTGACACTAATATATCCTTTAGATATAATTACAAAGCAAAATAAATAAATTGCTGGTATGGCTCAGTCGGTAGAGCAGCTGATTCGTAATCAGCAGGTCGGCGGTTCGAGTCCGCCTACCAGCTCCAAGGAGCATTTGTTGATCAGTTTTTGCAAATGCTCTTTTTTTGAAATAATATTTGTGACTCATTTGATGAGGTTAATAATGAAACTTCTTGATTCTGATCTGTATGACGGTGGATTGAAAAAAGATGGTATATTCTTTTTTTCATTCTGTTGTATAACGCTTTTGTTTACACTAGACTTTTCTGCTGTTTCTATTCCCTTTTTAATAGCTTATGTGGTTCTTTCAGTTGGATCTTTTTTGTGGTGTGCAAATACGTACAGACTGCAAATGAATGTTGAAAAGCTTGTTGTTCCGCTATTTGCTGTTGTTGGGCTTTTTTATGCATTTGGATTTCCAGTATCAAATGAAATAGAAACGTCTTTATCTATGTCATTATCAGATGGCCAGTTCTTTTCAAGAATCCTATATTTGCCTTTCTATCATCTATTTCACTCTTTTTCCTCACATATTGTTTCTACATATTTAGCAAGAGTTTTCACTGTTATAATTTGTGCTATCATTTTAGGTTTTTCCGTTCAGACCACACCATATGGTGAAAGTATTATTTCAATTGTAGCTCTACTTCCCTCATCAATTTACCTGACTGTATTAGGTTCTTCTATCTCTACTTCTTTGTTTTTGTCAATATTATTTATCTCTTTGATAATTCGTGTTGCTTACACTAAATCATATTATGTTATGACGACACGTTACAGATTTGCTCTGATATTTGCCTGCTCTATTCTTGTTCTGGCTGATCTGGCTTGTCTCGCTTTTTGGGCTTTATTATTTATGATTCCAGAGAGATGCTATGGTGACAAAAAGAACAGATTCCGTTTTATAGCCGTTCTTCTGACTATACTGATTCTTATATTGATATATCGTTTTTACACAACAGGTAATTACAACACCTCTGTTTTTTCAAAAAAATCTGTATTTGTTGAAGAAATCTTACAAACTCCTTTTCATTATGTTCTCACCATATTCCGAACTTTCTTTGTAGAGGGTGGCAATTATTTGCTAAACATCTTTTCTCTTGACAACAATCCTCTTAAGACTCCATGGCCTTTATTAGTATCTTTAGCAATAGTCTTTGTATATGTGGTTTATTTTGACTCTGGCTTATCCCCAAAACGATTTTTCGTTATTCGTTGTACCTTAATCTCATCTATACTTTTTATTGCAGTCGTAGGAACAAAGGGTTATCTTTTTTCTACAAATAATGCATCTGGTCTTATGAACTATTTGCAAGGAACAGAATTCTTACCAGTTTTTATCCCATTAATATTCTTTATAAAACGGTTGTTTAAACACCCAGCTGCCCCTCAAAAAAATCTTAGTTTTGCAGTATTGATTACCGTTTTAGTCGATTTAACATCAGGATTGTACTATTTCTAATTTAATATAAACAGAGGCCGATGCATTTCTATGCATCGGCCTTTTATAATTATAATTTCCTATAAAAACAATTCATAACTCGGTATAGCGAATAAACATCCAAACAAGAAGATAATTCATATGGAGAATGCATTGTCAAAATACCGACTCCAATATCAATGGTATCTATTCCAAGCCGTGAAACATATTGAGCAACAGTCCCACCGCCGCCTTCGTCAACCTTTCCTAATTCTCCGATCTGCCATGGAAGTTTCTCAGAATCCAATGCTAGTCTTATCTGTCCAACATATTCAGCTGAAGCATCATTGCTTCCTCCCTTACCTCCGCTTCCGGTATATTTAGAAAAAGTCGGCCCGTGATTAAAATGCGCAGTATTTTTCTTTTCGTATACTTCCGGGAAATTGGGATCATATGCGGCATTAACATCTGCAGATAAACACTTAGAATTCATAAAAACAGTTTCAGGCGCACAGTCGAATCCCCTACATAATACAGTAATAAAATTTCTTAAAATATCAGAATTCATTCCCGTATTGCCGACAGACCCGATTTCTTCTTTATCAGCCAAGATCAACATACAAGTTTTCTCTGTTTTTCCAAGGTCGCATAAAGCTTTTAGTCCAGAATAAGCACACACTCTGTCATCCTGTCCGTAAGAACCTATCATGCTTTTGTCCAGGCCAACATATCGTGCTTTCATAGCAGGTACGATCTCGATCTCAGCAGAAATAAAGTCATCTTCAGTTAATCCATACCTGTCATGAAGAATATTTAATACATTCATCTTTACAGGCTCATCGATTTTCTCTTCAGAAAGATAAGGAACACTACCTAAAACAATATTCAACTGTTCTCCAGTGATAACTTCAGACATTGTTTTATTTGCCTGAGTTTTATGTGATAAATGCGGAAGAAGATCAGTTATACAGAAAACAGGATCATTTTCATCTTCGCCGATATTAATAGTTACTTCTCTTCCATCAGCCAAAATAACTACTCCATGCATAGATAGAGGAATGGCAGTCCATTGATACTTTTTGACGCCACCGTAATAATGTGTTTTAAAAAATGCCATAGAACTGTCTTCATACAACGGCATTGGTTTTAAATCCAATCTTGGACTATCAATATGAGCAGCTGTAATAAGAATACCGTTATCAAGACCTTTTTCACCAACAACTACAGCTATTAAACTTTTCTTCTTATTTATCCAATAAAATTTATCACCGGCTTTATACGATACATTACAGTCATATTCAGTAAATCCATTTGCTCTAAGTAGTTCTACAGCTGATGAGACAGCTTCACGCTCCGTTTTAGAGTTGTTTAGATAATCCATGTATTCATCACAAAAGGGGTAAAGAATTTCTGGCTCAACAAACTTAAAATTCTCTTTTACATCACTTTTTGATGAAAACAGTTTTTCCTTCAACTTCAAGTCTTTAGTGCTCATGATTATTGCTCCATTCTTTGATTTTTGCTATTACAAGATCTGTAAACATATATAAAATTGAGGTTTCATAATTATTGAAAAGAATTAAATGTGAGTTTTCAATCAGAAATGACATATCTTTCTGAGCTTGGAGTCTAAGCTGTGCTGCACTCTTTTCAATACCGTCTCTATCACATATACGTTGAATGAGTTTTTCAATTGATGCTGTCAATACAATTATGCGGTTACATTCTTCGTTTAAACCACTTTCAAATAAAGCACCAGCTTCTATGAAAACACAATCGTAACCCTTGCTTTTATACTCTTCACTAATCTCATTAACACGATCTATAATATGATGATGTGTAATGCTGTTTAGCTTTACAGTGCTTGCTTTATCGGCAAATGCTTTTTGGGCTAGCTGTTTTCTATTAATAGTACCATCATCGTTTAGAACATCCTTCCCAAACGTATTGATTATATCCGAAAAACATCTCTCCCCAGGTCTTTGTAATTGATGTGCTACTTTATCACAATCTATTACCGGATACCCTTTAGAAGCAAGCATCCCTAGAATTGTACTTTTCCCGGCTCCACTTGGCCCTGTAATGGCTATCTTAATCATCTATTGTCACCACATTAAACCCGGCAGCCCTAATTAACCTATTCATAACCGCCAAAGCTTTACCTGTTTGTTTCGGGGCATGTATATATACTCTTTTAGCCCCCATTAATTCTATTTTCCTAAGTACTTCGAAAACATTATGTGCTTGCTCTTCAGCATCAATAACACTTCCATATACTAAACTCGGCGTATCTAAAAGAGTATATTCTTCCTGGAAACATATAGCATAATCGCCATCTATTGCTTTTTTGTTTACATATTCAACAAAATGCTCTTGATCTGAATCAACTAATACTACATCACAATTAGGTGAATAATGTTTGTATTTCATCCCTGGCGATTCTACCTTCTCATCACTTCTAACTGCGCGCAAAACAGAATCAGATACTACAGCTTCTGGAACGATCTCTTTTATTTCCTCAAGTGATATGATCCCAGGACGTAATATTGTTGGCTTCTCGCTGACAACACTTATAACAGTGCTTTCAACACCAACGTCACATGTCCCTCCATCTACAATTAACGGGATCTTTCCATTTAAGTCATGTAAACAATGACTGGCGGATGTAGGAGATGGTTTTCCTGAAAGATTTGCTGACGGAGCTGCCAAGGGAATACCTGTATAAGAAATAATCTTTTGAGCAACAGGATGAACAGGAAATCTTATAGCAACTGTATCCATACCGCAAGTTATGATGTCACTTATGCATTTATTCTTTTTGAAAATTATAGTCAATGGCCCGGGCCAAAATTTATCGATAATATCACAAGCAACATTAGGAATATCACATACCAGCTCTTGTAACATACTAAGAGAACTTATATGAACAATTATAGGATTATCCTGAGGTCTACCTTTTACCTTGAATATATTCTTTACGGCGTTATCATCGTATATCTGAGCAGCTAATCCATAAACTGTTTCAGTAGGAATAGCAACAAGCTGTCCTGCCTTTAATAGATTAGCAGCTTCTTGTGCCACGTCATTAATCGTAGTATCAGTAACAGTTAAAACTTTAGTTATCAATACAGATACCTCTTTTAATCAACAGATGCTTGAAGTCTCTCTGCCTGATCCATCGCAGCAAGAGCATCAATAAATTCAGTTAAGTCGCCATTCATAACGTTTTCAATCCTATATGAAGTGAGGTTGATTCTATGATCAGTTACCCTACCCTGCGGAAAATTATAGGTCCTTATACGCTCGCTTCTGTCTCCCGTCCCGACTTGACTCTTGCGTTCTGAAGCTATCTTACTTGCTTGTTCACTTCTCTTCTGGTCAAGCAGCTTAGCTCTTAGTATTTTCATAGCACGGTCTTTATTCTTGTACTGGCTTCTCTCATCCTGACATTCGACTACAAGACCAGTGGGAATGTAAGTAATTCTGATAGCAGATTCCGTTTTGTTGACATGCTGACCGCCAGCACCGCTGGATCTGAATGTATCTATTTGCAAATCTTTTGGATTTATCTCAAATTCTACTTCATCTGCTTCAGGCAATGTAGCTACAGTAACTGTTGAAGTCTGAATTCTCCCCTGAGACTCTGTCTCCGGAACTCTCTGTACCCTATGAACACCGCTTTCATATTTCAGCTTGCTGTAAACACCATTACCACTTACCTGAAAACTGATTTCTTTAAATCCGCCTAGCCCAGTGGTGTTCTCATTCATCACTTCGACTTTCCAATTCTGTGTATCAGCATACATGCTATACATTCTATATAAATCAGCAGCAAACAAAGCTGCTTCTTCTCCACCAGCGCCAGCCCTGATCTCCATAATTACATTTCTGTCGTCATTCTCATCTTTGGGCAAGAGTAATATCTTTAATTCCTGTTCTGTTTTTTCTTTTAATTCCAGCGAACTGTCCAGTTCAATCTGAGCGTATTCTTTAAGCTCATCGTCACTGTCAGTATCTTTTAAGATTTCTTTTGCTTCTTCTATAGAATTAATGATACTCAAATATCTATCAAATGCTTCGACAACAGGTGTAAGTAATTTGTATTCTTTACTAAGATCTCTAAATAAAGTCTGATTTGCAATTACTTCAGAAGATTGTAATTGCTCAGCAATAGAATCATATTTTTCTTTTATTTTTTGCAATTTTTCAAACATTAATTAGTCACCTTTTCACCGTTTATTTTTCGTATATTTTTTTCAATCTTAAAACGAGGCAGCATTATTTCTCTGCCACAGTTCTCGCACTTTATCTTAAAATCCATTCCAACTCTTAATACACGAAATGTTTTAGAGCCACAAGGATGATTTTTTTTGACTTCAATTAAATCTCCGACATTAACATCCATAAAATCACCACCTAGATATTTATTATAATGCTTTTAATCCTATGTAGAAAGGGGCGTTTTCAATACAGATAATTTGTGTTATAATTCATCGGAAGAGGTACATAAAATGGAAGTAGATGCATTTACCGCTGGTGTTGAGCCTGGTGGTCTAAATAGTACTAGAGACATAAAGATATTATGTTGCTATTTATTGCAATATGTTAATAGGCCAGTTCGCCATGAGCAACTTGTTGAAGCTCTTACAGTTACTGGTCTGGTCAATTATTTTGAAGTTGCAAGTGCTATTTCAGAACTGCTTATGCTTGGAAATGTCATTCAGGATGAGAACGGATACTCACTCACTGCTTCTGGTGCAGAAATATCAAATACTCTTGGAAATGATCTCCCATTATCTGTAAGAGAGAAAGCATCACTTGAACTTAAAGATCTAATTGATTTCGAGTCAAAATCAAAACAAATCGATGTTCAGATTGATGAGGTTGATGATTTTTACAAAGTAACATGCACTTTGAAAGATGATTATTCCATTGAGTTGTATTCTCTCTCTTTGACAGTTCCAGACCGTAAAACTGCAATTTTGATTCGACGTAATTTTATTACAAAATCTGAAGAACTATATAAACTCACCACTGAAAATCTTATCGGTGAAACTTTTTGATATTTAAGGAGTTACTAATGGACCAGGATATGAATTCATACCTTGAGCAATTGCGTGCTAGAGCTGAGAAGCGTTTACAGAATGATTCCATTGCTAATGAAACTACTTCAGTAAATACTGAGACCAAACCCACTATTGTTAAAGAAGAAGTTAAACCCTCTTCATTAACTGTAGACGAGATCGTTAAAGAAGCTGATACTTTACGATATGATCTTCCTAATGTTTCATATGACAATGAATCTGAAAAAATGATGGGCGATCTTATGGCTTGGGCAGATCGTGAACCTACTGTTCCATTTGAACCAGTATCAGCAGATAGTCCTTCGGCTCTTGAAAATAATACTTCTACGATTAATGAAGTTAGTATCGATAATATAGAAGATACTTCTTTTGCTAATACAGATGAAGAAATGGAAGATGCTTCTCCGGAACCTCCAAAGAAAACCTTCTCTGTTTCTAAAGAGACTAAAGAAAAATCAGAATCAGTTTCAAAACCTAAGAAGCAAATATCTGATAGAGAACAGAAAAAAAGAGCCCGCGAAT
>JAEIGA010009128.1_pt1 | contig 15005 bp, 15 predicted proteins | sample 9270691 | NCBI WGS metagenome assembly JAEIGA01 (sample SAMN17057246, study PRJNA624740) | gut metagenome | biome: biome; isolation source: fecal sample | host: Bos grunniens | place: China: Xizang | collected 2019
CTTCAATACTTCCGGCTTTGATTCGCTGTTCATATTCGGCATTGCGCTACTTTCCTATGCTCTACCTTCCCTTGTGGACGGTAATGGCTTCTTGAGCGCATACCTTGTCGGCATCATTCTGGGCAATAGTCAGATCGAGGGGAAACGAAACCTTGTAAACTTTTTTGACGGCATCACAGGCTTGATGCAGGTAATAGTATTCTTTATGCTTGGTATGCTCGCCAAGCCATCCCAGATGCACATCGTCATACTACCTGCTATCGGTATATTTCTGTTTATGCTTCTTATTGCCAGACCGCTGGCAGTATCAGGTATCTTGGCCCCATTCAAGAAGTATAACGCCAAGCAACAGATTCTCATTTCGTTTGCTGGCCTAAGAGGCGCTTCATCTATTGTATTTGCGATAATTGCAGCAATGGGAGCTCCCGGACTAGAACACGACATCGTTAACATTGTGTTCTGTATCGTGCTTTTAAGCATCGGTCTTCAAGGATTCCTACTCCCTAAAGCAGCTATCAAGCTAGACCAGATTGATAGAGATACCGATGTCATGAAGACATTTAATGACTTCTCTGAAGAAACAGATCTGCAATTCAGCGAGATAGTAATCACCGAGGATAATCCGTGGAAGGATAAGATGATAAAGGATATCATCAAGCCTCATAATATGCTTTTCTGCCTTGTGATCAGAGCCTCAGGCGCGTCAATTATCCCAAAGGGAGCCACGGTCCTTCATCAAGGAGATTCTGTCATTATGTGTACTAAGGCCTTCCGAAGTGAGAAGAAACTAAGACTCGTAGAACACAACATTACTGAAAACAGCCGCGCTGCTGGCAAAACTGTCAGGGAATGCATCACTACGGATAAAGCTCAGATTGTGCTTATTCGCCGAAGGGGTGAAAACATCATTCCTAACGGCAACACGATTATACGTGCCGGAGACACGCTATTCCTGAATGTCGGCAGATAACTGATCGGAAAGATAGTTGACTATCATAGCCTGAACTTCCTTACCGCAATGGTGAGGGCCATCAAAGAGTTCGGTTTTCAGCTTTCCTTCAGCGCCTTTCTCCTGATATATTCCCTGCATAATCTCAAAGCTCTTTTCCACAGACCATAAAGGGAAGAGCTTATCTTGTGCACCATTAAGGAAATAAAAAGGCTTAGGCGCAAGAGCTTGAGCTATATCTGGGAAATCATAATTATCCCTCAGATGCGGTATAAGCATTGAATAATCCGATGCTTTCAAAGGCTGCTTGACAGTCTCCTTGAGGGTCATCCAGCACAAAGCTACACCAGTTCGGATATGCTCGCAGAAAGCAGTCAGCAACCAAGCTCTGTGAGCTCCCATTGACCATCCAAAACAGCCAATCCTGTCGTCATCCACATAAGGCAGACTCATCAAGACTTCTGCAGCGACTGCATCTTCGCTAATCGTCTGTTCTGCCCATATTATATTCTGCGCAGCCAAGCTATCGTAAACGGTTCTCTGGCCTTCGTAAACTTGATTTTTGAGATGCTTGATATCGCCTTCTCCCCCGCAGAAGTTAAGCTTTGCCCACTCTTGTGCGGCATCGGTAGAACGTCCACCCCAATATAGCATATCAGGAACAATTACCACATAGCCAAGTGCAGCCAGGCTATCGCCAAAGAAAACCCCATCAAAGTTATCATCAATCCACTGCTGGGAAGACAACTTAGTGTGCTCAGGAGCAGACGCCAACGGCTTTACAAGTTTTTCCTTACCAATATCAAAGCGCGCACCGTGATCGTGCAGAAGCACCAATCCAGGGAGCTTGTCAGCAGATTCTGCGCCTTTGGGCATAAGCAGAAACGAGCGGACACGCTCTTGCTTGGAAACGTTATACTCAACAAGTTGACAAATGTGCGAACCTCGATCTTCCTGCTCGATTACTTCCATCTTGAGTGGATTGCAGGCCATTGCAAGAAATGCAAAAAGAACAATGCAGAATTTTTCCATTTGGTGCGCGGGATGAGACTCGAACTCACACGTCGCAATTGACACTAGCTCCTGAAACTAGCGCGTCTACCATTTCGCCACCCGCGCATTTGGAGCACAAATATACAACATTTTCAAAATATATAAGTCAGTGCCAAGAGAATATTTGAAGGAAGAAGGAAAAACTTTCCACCCTGATCCAGCACCTTTCCACAATAGGCACAGGAGTATCTTGTATATATATCATATCCTGACCAGAAACCTGCACCAATATCAAGATTTAGATGAGCATTCAACATGTGCGTATATCCCACACCTAAGCCAGCGCCAAACCTATCTCCTTCCTGGATATTCTTTGTGAATAGGCCACCCTCGTTATATTCTTGATATCCGACAAGACCGGAAAACCACCAACCGGAGAAAACATGCCAAGGCCAGAATCTTGCTCCCGCATTGACTGAACGCTGCTTCAACCTAAATGACTCAGTGCTGGTTTCATAAGTAAATGGATTATATTTTACTCCAGCATTGATACTCCAATGTTGTGCAAGGCCAAGCGAAGCCTCCAAATTGATAGTTCCCAGTGATGCGTAGTCTACGAAGTTGGTAGAAAGCGCGAGTTCTTGAGCGTGCACGATATGGCAGCAGATTGTAATAAGACTCAGACATAGTATAATCTTTTTCATCTTCCACTAATTATAACGGTTAAATGCTTGGTTAATTGTTGTCTTAAACTGAGGATAAAGGCTGACTAACTTTTTCTGCAGCACATCTCTATCTTTAACATCCGCAGTCATTGCCGCAAAGATCTTATGATAACCCAGCCCTCTGTCATCCAAATACATAAATATCTGTGGATAGAACCAATAGTTTGTACCAAACGCTTTATCACTACCCGGATAACGCTGATTATACAACATACTCTGCACATAATAAGCCCACATCTCCCCCACTTCACAATATCCATGATCTTCCTCAACACCAGAGCCATAGGTAACAAATCCAGAGCTAACAAACGAGGTGATTATATAGTTGATATATCTATCCCAATAGTCTACACCTACCTTCATAAAATGGCTTGAATGTGCTAGTTCGTGATTGGTTACAGAATATATATCTTCATAGCCGACCAGATCATTTAATCCAAGAGTTATATCCGGAAGGAACATCTTCAGCAGGATTGAGAACTCACCTAGGTAATCTCCAATCTTACTATCATCTATATAGGCACCTTGCTGCAACATCGCAGAGCAGCTGGACTTCATCTTTTGGAATAGCCAAATTCTAAGATTTCCGGGAGGCGTTTTTATCGCAGTTCCTGGGGTCTTACACTTCTCATAATATTCATAGGCAGTATTGTTCACGACTGCCCTTGTAAATAATTTTCTATCAGAATCAGCAGTAATATGAAGGCTCACGCCACTTACAGGCCCCTTGCCAAGAGTGGAAGCTGATGCCGGTTGCAAAATCAGATTAAATCCAATCCCAAAGCCATACTTGTTTTTAAACACTATTCTATATCTTGGCTTAGATTGAAATTTTGACTCTATAGTATAATTACCCTTGTCATCTGTATAAGTCGATGCTGTCTTTACAAATACATTACAAGAGACCTTAACACCCTTGACTCCTATAGGATCCTGACTGTATTGAGGATCAGAAATAGTAATACTGCCACTAGGATAGACTTCGGACTCCCCTGCCTTAGTACTAGGATCAAGGAGCATATTCTCATTCCCTGTCAAGACAAATGACTTGCGCTCAACCTCCTCCCAATCTATACCTGAAGCTTTGGTCGTTTGAAAATCCAGACTATGCTCCGGAATATAACATTTCTCTAAAATCTCGTGCTCAATATGCTTTGGATACACCATTCCTTTACGGACCACTGCATATTGCCAGGTAATCTGACCTTCCTCAATTTCCGGGTCATGATAATAATCCCCTTCTCTGATTATCTCATAGTCCATCGGATGATCAAGTAGCTCTATCCCCGAGTCCTCCAACGCATAATATTCTTCTTTGTTCTTAGGAAGAAACCTGATATAATAGTCTGTCGCTTCTAGCTCTACTCTTCCTACTTTTGTTTCGTATAGAGAGTTAAATGCTTCAGACATCGCTTCCAGCGAATAAGGGTCTGCCAATTGCTTTCCCAACACAATCTGCTCGTGGCCAAGGATCTCGCCATCAAGATCCACAACCTCAGAAAACGGATCAAACAAGCTGCCGTCACACGCACATAATAGCGGCAGGACAGAGAGCATTAAAAGGAAGTTTTTCAAGTTTAAGAATCGGTTCATCGCTATAAATTTTAAGTACACCGCAAAATTGGGGAGAAGTATCAGATTAAATTGCGTTTAATCGATTATCGCGATTATATTTCTACAACTATCTAAGCAACAACACTATACACAATAGGTTCGTTATTAAAAAACATAAAAAATACCCTCTATAAATGGATAATTTCTATTTTATAGCTTGATTTATTTATATTTGCTACTTCTAAGACACTAAGAAATGAGAAAATTTAGAGTACTGATCCTTGCTATTATTTTCATTTTAGGAGCATTTGTTGCCTATGGACTCTTTTCTATGCCCAAGGCAGAAGCTCTTGATTCAGACACTTTTTCTGCAGAAAGAGTAGTAAAAGATATACGTATCATCTCTCAGAAGCATCACTCTATCGCACATGTTGACAATCTTGCAGAGGTCAGAGCATATCTTACCAGCAGACTCGAGGAAATGGGTGCCGACATCCAGCTCTACGAATATAAGTCCATTGAGGCTAGAGGATATCAATTTGATGCAACAAATATAGTTGCAGATTTTGCCCCCACCAAGCAGTTAGCAGACACTACCTGGCTAATGATGGTTGCTCACTATGATTCAAGGCCAGCACAGAAGTTCCAGCAAGATACAGTATGGTCCTATGGCGCCGCTGACGATGGTTATGGGCTTGGAGTCATCCTAGAGACAGTATCTCAGGCAATCAAGTCCAGAGACTCTTGGAACCAAGGTATCAGAGTCGTTTTTACTGATGCCGAAGAGGTAGGAATGGAAGGCATGAAACATCTTTGGAGCAACGATGTAGATGTGTTTGACAATGTTGGTCTTGTCATCAACGTTGAAGGCCGCGGACCTTGGGGACCTTGCCTTCTTTTTGAAACAAGCCCTGGCAATGAAAAGCTCTTAGATTTTTATGCCAAGTCCAGCAAGTATCATTATACTTACTCGCTCACCACTGTAGTATACCAATTCATGCCCAACTACACCGACTTTACAATCATTAAAGACGAGATGCCTGGACTCAACTTTTCCACTGTCGCTGACATAAACAGATACCACACCCATCTAGACAACTTTGGAAATATTAATGCAAAGACCATACAACATTATGGAGAACAGATACTTCCTGTAACCATGAAATATCTTTGCTCAGAAGAGTATTCGGATAGCAACTACTTTGAGTCTGGCAAAGATAAAGTATTCTTCAGCATTCCATTGTTAGGTCTTTTCAATTTTACAAAGACCCAATACATGATCCTCAACATCATCATCTTTATCCTCTTCCTTCTAGTGATGGGTTTTGACCTATTGAGAGGCAATGTCAAGTTTGGCAGGATAGCCAAGATAGCAGTCTTCACCCTACTTTTAGGAGTGGCAGTGCTTGGTATTGGAGAATTAATTGCCTACATCTGTGCCAGCATCGCTGGAGTGCCATTTAAGCTTTTCGGCACTGTGCAAGGAGTGATGTTTGACAATACAATTATGATAATCGCGTCATCTTTACTTGCGATTATCTGCCTCATCTGCTATTTATGCGGACGCAGTAAGGCAAAGAGAATGGCATCTGTCTCAATGAGATCAAGTTCAATGGACAGAGCTTTATATACATACTCTCACAGCCGCTTGTATGGAGTATTATTCTTGTCTCTTGTAATGAGTCTGGGACTGGTGATTGCCCTTAATGAAAACCTGATGTTCTTGATTCCTCTTGGATTTGCAACGCTCGCTCTGCTTCTCTGGCACACCACCGGTCTGAAGTTATTTATCCCGCTGGCGCTTGCATGCATAATGCTCCATGCCTACTCCTTCCTCTATGCGCTTGCGATGGCCCTGACCATTGGCGCATTTGGAGCAGTCGCAATGCTGGCATTCTTTGACCTGATGGTAATCATCCCTCTTGCGGATCTCTATCTCACTGAGCGACGCATAAAATAAAAGAAGGCCTCCTGTTTTTGAGGGAGGCCTTCTTTATGATATTGAAAATCTCTAGAAGTGAACAATTGGTCTTTGCTCGATTGCACTCATAAGGCTATTTCCAAGACGGCTCACGCCAAAACGGAAATAGTCTTTATTCATCCATTCTTCTCCAAGGATAGAATCTCCGATATAATAGTATAGGAGAGCATCAGCTGCTGTTGAGATGCCACCGGCAGCCTTAAAGCCCACCTTAGCACCAGTTTTCTCGTTGTATAGCTTAATGCACTCACACATCACATAGGCAGCAAGCGGAGTGGCATTGACACTCACCTTACCAGTAGAAGTCTTGATAAAGTCTGCGCCGGCTTCCATTGCAAGGAAAGATGCCTGTGCGATGAGCTCAGGGGTAGAGAGAAGTCCTGTCTCAAGAATCACCTTGAGCACAACCTTGCGACCTTCCTTCTCTGCCTGCTCATCAATAGCAGCCTTCATTGCCACAATCTCATTATAAGCAGACTCATAATCTCCAGCGAGGAACGAGTTCAAGGCAAGCACGATATCTACTTCGTCAGCGCCATTTTCTACTGCCATCTTGCACTCGAGAACCTTTACAGGAAGGAAGCTCTGGGCAGAAGGGAAACAGCTTGCAACAGTTGTCACGTGAAGTTCCTGACTTGCTCTTTCTGCACGCACCACATGAGCGAGGTTTGGATATACGCAGATCGAGGCAGGATAAGGATAGCCCTCATAATCTCTAACAGCAGAGTTGGCTTTCTCTACGAGAGCCTTAACTACAGCTTCTGTATCTTGAGTCTGGAGTGTAGTCAAGTCCATCAACGAGAAGCATTTCTTGAGCACTTCTGTCGATTCTTGTGCAGGGACTCTTGCAGCGATTGCTTCAATCTCAGCATTGATCTTCTCCTCGCAAGGAGAATAGGCATATTTATCCAAATAATTCATATATAACTATTTTATAACAACGTCTAACTTCTCGATTGTAAAATCAGCTTTTACCTTATCCTGATTCTTAGGTTTAAGAGGCTTATCAATCATTTTCAGAGTATCAAGCGGAGCCAAACTATCTTTCTGCACCAAAGTATCCATCTGCGGCAACGTATCCAATTGAGGGATACTATCTGAAACAAAGAGGCTATCCGGATGCCAGAAAGCATGAGAACCCAAAGCCTTCATTGAATCGGCATTAAAGTTCACGATATGTGATTTGGGCAACTTCTTCCTCACCTCTTCTGCCAAAACATACTGCTCAGACAACGCACTGATAATTTCATATCGCTCTTGTATTATATCTATAGCATCAGACAACAGGTCAGAAAACTCTTCCGGATGAGCGGTATAATACTCCAAACTCACATAGAAATCCTTATAATCACAATTATGTAACTCAAAAATCGGATCCAGGAAGAGCGTCGTATCAGCCTTTCTTCTTTTATCTTGATTATCTCTTAGCCACGAGTCTGTAATAAAAAGATCTGCATATATCTCCGACATCTTCTTAGGCTTGAGCACTTTAGGCTTGCGCTCGCAAGCAACTGATGCCGCGAGCACAATTAAGACCAGAAATATGCGCAGAACTTTCTTCACTATCTCAACTGAGCTCCAAAATCTTTCTGGAATGTTGTGAGAATTCTATCCATAATGCGCTCTGTAGCCTCATCAGTCATAGTCTTCTCTGTATCCTGGATCACAAAGCTCATAGCATACTGCTTCTTGCCCTCAGGAATCTTATCTCCTCTATAAACATCAAAGAGTCCTACCTGCTTGAGAAGCTTCTTAGCCTGCTTGAACGCAGCTGCACGGAGAGCGTCATAGCTCACGCCCTCATCAAGAAGGAGAGCGAGGTCTCTGCGCACCTCAGGGAACTTAGGCATCTCGCTGAATGCGACCTTATTTCTCTTAATGAGCTCAAAGAGTACCTGCCAATTGATCTCCAAAGCAAATACAGGCTGCTTGATGCCGAAGCTCTTAGCAAGCTTAGGATTGATAGTGCCAAGATTTGCAAGCACAGAGCCCTTACCTGGGAGCTTATATACCACGCCTTCGGCGAATACGTCAGTTGCTGCAGCATCTGTCCAGAGCTGATAGATATCCGCGCCAAAGCGCTTGAGAAGCAGTTCAAAATAGCCCTTGAGCTGGAAGAAACTGCTCTTGCCTGGCTCAACTCTCCATGACTTCTCCGAGCTACCGGTAATCATCAATGTAAAGCACTGATGCTCCTCATATCCCTCAAGAGTCTGTCCGTCCTTCTCTGGAAGTCTTCTGTAGACACTTCCATACTCAAATGTCTTGAGAGAAGAAATCTGACGATTGAGGTTGTATGCGATTACCTCAAGACCACCAAGGATAAGGGTCTGACGCATCACATTGAGATCCTGGCTCAAAGGATTGACAATATGAGCACAAGCCTCTGCAGGGAAGCTGGTAAGCTTGTCATAGTATGCTCCCTTGGTCAAAGAGTTATTCATTATTTCAACAAAACCATTGGCTGCAAAGAAGTTAGAGATATTGTTCTTGACAGCTTCAGGTTCTGGCTTCGGAGTAGCGTTTACTGACATCTTCATGTGTTGAGGAAGAGGGATATTGTTATATCCATAGACTCTAAGGATTTCCTCTACCACATCACACTCTCTGTAGACATCAACCATATATGAAGGAGCGAGCACAGTCGCGCCACAATCAGACTTCTCTACAAACTCGTAGGCAAGTGCTTCAAGTATTGTCTCGTAGGTCTGAGTAGACAACTCATAACCGACAAATTTGTTGATTCTATTGTAATCGAGTTCAATCTTCTTGCGCTCAATCTTCTCAGGATATGCCTCCTGGATCTTGCCCACAACTTCACCACCGGCACACTCCTGGATGAGGCATACCGCTCTCTTGAGGGCATAAAGAGTCACCTCAGGATCTGCACCTCTCTCATATCTAAATGAAGCATCTGTCTGAAGGCCCTGAGTACGCGCAGTCTTGCGGATAGACGCAGGATCAAAGTAGGCACTCTCTACAAAGAGAGAAGTAGTTTCCATAGTCACGCCGCTGTCCTCGCCGCCGAATACGCCTGCGATGCACATTGGCACTGACTCGTTTGCAATCACCATATCGCCTGAAGAAAGCTTGTGCTCAGCGCCGTCAAGGGTCTTGATAACTTCGCCTTCGGCAGCTCTGCGGACGCGCACCTTTCCGCCTGCAATCTTGTCAGCATCAAAGGTGTGCAATGGCTGACCAAGCTCAAAGAGTACGAAGTTTGAGATATCCACGATATTGTTGATAGGGCGAAGGCCTATGCTGACGAGCTTATTCTGAAGCCATTCTGGCGAAGCTGCAACCTTGACATTGCGCATACTGATACCGCTATAGCGAGGAGCTCCGCTAGGATCTACAAGCTCGATTGAGCAGCCTTCTCCTTCGCCTTCGGCAAATGCGTCAACGCTTGGACGCACGAGCTCGCAAGGGATGTTGTTCAGGCGCATATAAGCATAGAGATCGCGAGCTACGCCCCAGTGAGATGCAGCGTCAACACGGTTGGCAGTGATTTCGTATTCGATTACAGCCTCAGTGCCTAGTTTGAGGTATTCCTTGGCAGGTGTACCGATCACTGAGTCCTCAGGAAGCACCATAATGCCATCGTGGCTCTCACCGATGCCAAGCTCATCTTCTGCGCAGATCATACCAAATGACTCGATGCCACGAATCTTGGACTTCTTGATCTTGAAATCGCCAGGCAGGACAGTACCTATCTGAGCAAAAAGGACCTTCTGACCAGCAGCAACGTTTGGCGCGCCACACACAACGGTAAGGAGTTCTCCGGCACCGGCATCCACCTTGGTCACATGAAGGTGATCAGAATCAGGGTGCTCAACACACTCTACAACCTGAGCTACAACAACACCAGCAAGACCGCCAGGAATCTGCTCCTGCTCAACAACACCGTCTACCTCAATACCGATAGAAGTCATCGCCTCTGCAATCTGCTGAGGGGTAAGATCACATTTTAAATAATCTTTGAGCCAATTATAACTAAGCTTCATATATCTCTATTTTACTTTAAATCTTCAGGATTAAACAAACTCGATACAAATTCCTTCTTGTTAAAGATCTTCAGATCACCGATCTTTTCTCCTACACCGATAAACTTTACCGGAATATGGAACTGATCACAGACACCGACCACTACACCACCCTTGGCTGTTCCATCAAGTTTAGTGAGGGCCAGAGAAGTAATATCCGTTGCTCTTGAGAACTCTTTTGCCTGCTGGAAGGCATTCTGACCAGTAGATGCGTCAAGCACGAGCATCACGTCGTGTGGACCGTCTGGAACTACCTTTCTGATGACATTACGAATCTTTGTGAGCTCGTTCATCAGATCAATTCTATTATGAAGACGACCCGCAGTGTCAATTATCACTACATCTGCATCACGAGCAACTGCAGCTTTAACAGTATCAAATGCTACAGAAGCAGGATCTGAGCCCATTGATTGCTTAACAATATCTACTCCAGCTCGCTCTGCCCAGATTGTCAACTGATCGACAGCTGCTGCTCTGAAAGTATCTGCAGCGCCAAGGATGACCTTTTTACCCTGTGCAGTGAGCATTGATGCCAATTTTCCAATTGTAGTGGTTTTACCTACTCCATTGACACCCACAACCAATATAATGTATGGTTTCTTTGAGAAATCAAAAGCAGGCTTATCATCATCCATAAGCTGGCTGATTTCATCTCTTAGAAGCCCCATCAATTCGTCAAAAGACATGTACTTGTCCTTTGAAACTCTTTCTTCAAGATTGTCTATAATCTTCAGGGTAGTATCTACTCCCATATCGGACTCAATAAGGGCCTCTTCCATAGCATCAAGAGTATTATCATCTACTCTTGATTTGCCGATTACAGCCCTTGAAATCCTCTGAAAAAAACTTATTGCCATATCCTACAAAGATAATAATAAATTGACTATGCTGATAATAAGTAAACAAAAAAAGCGGCCGGTTTAACACCGACCGCTTAATCTATTTTAGAGTAATTACTTCTTCTCAGCGAAAAAGTCCTTAGCCTTATCAGCTTCAACGAGATGCTCTGTGAAAACGTAAGCACCTGTCTTAGGGGATTTTTCCATACGGATGCACTTAACCATGCTCTTTGCGCCAGCCTTGGCAGCGAATGTAGCGACTGATTTCTTTGCCATAATTTAATCTCCTTAATTACTTAATTTCACGATGAACAGTAACCTTCTTAAGATAAGGATTGTACTTCTTGCGCTCAAGACGCTCAGGAGTATTCTTCTTATTCTTTGTTGTTACATAACGAGATATTCCAGGTACACCGCTAGCTTTCTGCTCTGTGCACTCGAGGATGACCTGCACCCTGTTTCCTTTTGCTTTCTTTGCCATAATTCTAAAAATTAAACAAGGTTAATCAATCCTTTCTTCTGAGCATCGCGAAGAGTTGCCTCAAGGCCGTTCTTCTCGATAATTCTCATACCCTTGCAAGAAACCTTAAGGGTAATGTATCTCTGCTCCTCCTCGCTCCAGAAACGCTTGTTCTTGAGGTTAAGAGAGAAGTCACGCTTTGTGCGCAATTTAGAGTGGGCAACGTTGTTACCCTTCATTCTCTTTCTTCCGGTTATTTGACAAACTTTTGCCATATCTTTTACTTTTTATTATTTCTTACAATAGGGGTTGCAAATATCGTTTATAATTTTCTGATTTCCAAATCGTAACCTACAGAAATTTCATAAACCTACCCCATCTAATATTGCTCGGGAACTGACGAGCTTTATCTGTTGAGAGCCATATCACAACCGGCTTTCCGACTATATGATCTTCAGGAACAAAACCCCAATATCTTGAGTCGAGGGAGTTGTGTCTATTGTCTCCCATCATAAAGTAGTAATCTTGTTTGAAGGTATATTCTCCCGCTTCAATCGCGCTTTGCAAATCCGACTCCTCATATACTGAGATGATTCTCTCATAGAGCGGCAGATTAGCTTCAGTGAGCTTGACAGTCTCGCCTTTCTGTGGTATCCACAAAGGGCCGAAGAAGTCTCTTGTCCATCCTGAATCCTCTGTAAACGGGAAAATCTCCAAACTACATCTACTAGGATCAGTGTCAAGCTGACACTCTATACTTTCCACATTTGGAAGAGTCTTGACCTCCTCAAGCATTGCTGCTGTGAGAGGCATTGCAGGATATCCAGGAAGTGTAGCATCAAAGTAAAGTTCAGAAAGATTTAAACCCAAGTTCTCCAAAGTCTTGGAGTTTATTCTCTGTCCACTTGTCTTTACCTGATATGTGAGCTGCACACCTTTATAAATCTCCTGCTGCTCTCCATTTACCCATACAAAACCATTTCTGACTTCAAGGCTGTCTCCCGGAAGGGCTACACATCTTTTAACATAATGATCTTTCTTGTCCGAAGGTCTGGAAACAATCTCAGAAATCTCCTCGACTTTTTCCTTACCATAAAAGCGGACTAGCGTATGGTAATCTTCCGCTGGGGCTGCTCGAAGTATTGTATCTCCGTGAGGGAAACAGAATACAACAACATCACCTCTTTCTACATCTCTGAAACCTTTAAGTCTACGATAGTCATTCTGGATCAGTGTCGAGTATGACTCTTTACCAAAAATCGTATTATGAGTAAAAGGTATGGTCAAAGGTGTCTGCGGAACTCTTGGACCGTATGTCAATTTGCTCACAAAGAGATGATCACCTGTTAGAAGTGAACTCTCCATTGATGAAGAAGGAATTTTAAAGGCCTGGAACCAGAATGTATTGATGAAGGTAACAACGATTACAGCAAAAATCACAGCGTCAAGCCACTCATTCCAAGCTGCAGGTTTCTCACCCTCTTTGTATCTCTTCTTCCAGAAATTCCAATGAACTTTTTTGGTGATAAAGATGTCAAAGATGACAACCAGGCCAAAAAGCCACCAGAAGTTTCCAAGCCAAATCACCCACAGAGTATAGAGCAAAGCCCAAAATATGCACTTTGTCCACTTATTTCGGATGATTTCCTTCAAACGCACTTAAACTACTTTACTGAGTTGATAATAGCCTCGAAAGCCTGAGGATTGTTCATTGCAAGGTCAGCAAGAACCTTACGGTTGAGACCGATGTTCTGTGCATTAAGCTTGCCCATAAACTGAGAATAAGAGATGCCATACTGACGAGCAGCAGCATTAATTCTCTGGATCCAGAGGGCGCGGAAGTTGCGCTTCTTAGCTTTACGATCGCGGTATGCATAAGTCAAACCTTTCTCATAGGTGTTCTTAGCTACCGTCCATACATTCTTTCTTGATAAGAAATTACCGCGGGTTCTCTTAAGAATCTTCTTGCGGCGAGCCCTTGAGGCTACTGAGTTGACTGATCTAGGCATAATTCAATACTTTTAGAGAACCAACAATTCTTTAACTCTGGCATAATCTGCCTTTTCAAGGACAGCAAAATGGTCCAGATTTCTCTTACGTTTTTTGGTCTTCTTGGTGAGGATGTGGCTGTGGTAAGCATGCTTCCTCTTGATCTTTCCCGATCCGGTAAGCGTAAAGCGCTTTTTGGCACCGGAGTTGGTTTTAAGCTTTGCCATTGTTGATAAAAAATTAAATGTTAATAAATTAATATAGTGCCCTATTTCTTTTTGTTAGGGGCAATAATCATATTCATGCGCTTGCCTTCGAGCACAGGCATATTCTCTGCGTGGCCCAAATCTTCAAGCTCTACAGCAAATCTGAGGAGCTGCTTCTCGCCCTGATCCTTAAACATAATCGAGCGTCCACGGAAGAAGATTGTCGCCTTAACCTTTGAACCCTCCTGAAGGAATTCCTTGGCGTGCTTGAGCTTGAACTGGAAGTCGTGCTCATCTGTATTTGGACCAAAACGGATCTCCTTAATGACAACCTTAGCTGCATTGGATTTCATCTCCTTGGCCTTCTTCTTGCGCTGATACAGATACTTCTGGTAATCAAGTATCCTACATACTGGAGGATCTGCACTTGCGCTGATCTCTACCAGGTCGAGCTCGAGCTCATCTGCAAGTTTGAGTGCCTTAGCGATAGGATATACTCCCTGCTCAGGAATATTCTCGCCGACAAGGCGCACCTGCGGAGCGGTAATCTGCTCGTTTATGTTAAGTTCATTCTCGTCACGCTTTCCAGCCTGACGAGGATCCGGTCTGCGACCGCCTGGTTTGAAACCTGATGGTTTCGGTCTGTAAGGGCCTGCGATAGTTGTGTCCTCCTAGTTTTTTAACTCTTCAGCAACTGCTGATTTAATGTATTTAATGAAGTCCTCAGCTGACATGCTGCCCAGATCTTCGCCTCTACGGCGCACTGAAACAGTGCCTTCATTGACTTCTTTTTCTCCTACAATCGCAATAATTGGCACCCTGAGGAGAGAGATTTCTCTGATTCTCTTACCAAGGGTCTCATTACGCGAATCTAATGAAGCGCGAATTTCGGAATTTTTCAGCAATTCGCAAACTTTTTCTGCATAATCTGCATATTTCTCACTGACTGGCAGCACTTTTACCTGATCTGGAGAGAGCCAAACAGGAAGATGACCTGCTGTGTGCTCAAGAACAACTGCTGTAAATCTCTCCATTGAACCAAATGGTGCACGGTGGATCATAACAGGTCTCTGCTTTGAACCGTCAGCGTCTGTATATTCAAGATCAAAACGCTCTGGAAGATTATAATCAACCTGGATAGTACCAAGCTGCCACTTTCTACCGATAGCATCCTTAACCATAAAGTCAAGCTTAGGGCCATAGAACGCAGCCTCGCCGAGCTCTACTACAGCATTAAGTCCCTTGTTCTTTGTAGACTCAATGATA
>JAEIGA010009129.1_pt1 | contig 15003 bp, 12 predicted proteins | sample 9270691 | NCBI WGS metagenome assembly JAEIGA01 (sample SAMN17057246, study PRJNA624740) | gut metagenome | biome: biome; isolation source: fecal sample | host: Bos grunniens | place: China: Xizang | collected 2019
AAGGCGGAGGACCTGAACTCATTAAGATGATCGGGAAGCGTGATTGACGTAAGCTTATGGCAGTTATAGAACGCATAATCCTCAATGTCAACGGTGGTTGCGCCACCGGGCTTGAAATTCACCGCAGAAAGAAGGGCGCAATTTGCAAATGCGTACTCTTCAATAGAAGTAACGGTTGCGGGGAAATTGAAAGCAGTGAGTCTTGCGCAGTTTTCGAAAGCATTTGCGCCAATCTTTCCTATGCGCACACTGTCGCTGACGCCAAAGCTTGTCATTTTACTGTTATCCTTAAAAGCAGCTGTGCCAATAGCGCTGATATTTACGCCATCCTCAATAACAACCGCTTCAAGATTTCTGTATATCTCTGCAGAATTTGCGCAGAACGCAAACTCCCCTATGGTTATTTTACCAATATCAAGAGTGGTAGTTCCGTTGCCAAGGAATGTTACGGTTTCGAGATTTCTGTGGTTTGCAAAAGCCCCATATCCGATTGCAAGAGATGAGGTGCGCGCACCCTCAAAGGTAATCTCGGTTACACCGTAGCATCCGTAGAAGGCATAGTCTCCGACCTCACTCACGCCTGAGGGTATGTAAATTGCTCTGATGCTTGTTCTACCATAAAAGGCTCTCTCTGCAATGGTATCAACGCCCTTGGGAATGGTAAGCAGCTGAGTGTCAAACGCTTTGGGACAGTAAAGAATTTCTGTTTTTGAGCTGTTTGTAAGAATTCCGCCGATTGAAGCGTATGTAGTGCCGCCATCGCCAACGGAAACCGATTTAAGCTTCTCGAAGGAGTCAAGCATCGTGCTTAGATTCACGATGTCAAAGTCAAGATTTGAAGCAAAGCTGACCGAGGTGACCTCAGGACACTGATAGAACGACTCAGCGTTCAGCTCAATGGCGCCTTCCCTCTCGGCGAAGGTTATCGTTTTAAGATTGTTGCAGTAATAAAAAGCGTTTTTGGGAATTGCCGTTACGTTAGCGGAAATTTCTACGGAGGTAAGGCTTGAATAATCAAACGCCTTTGCGAGAATCTTTTCTACGCTGTCGGGAATTGTGTAGCTTCCCGTCTTACCTCTGGGGACTACCTCAAGGTAAGAGGTGCTTGACGCAGTATCGTAACGGATAAGAGTGCCGTCATAGGAAGAATAAACGGTTTCATAGGTTTCGTCCGGATTTACCACGTATACGTTAATCTCTTCAAGCTTACTGCAGCCGCCGAAAGCATTAACACCCACAAGCTCTATCGTGTCGGGAATATCTATGGATACAAGACTGCTGCAATTACGGAATCCGCCCTCAATTATGGTGCTGACGGGCATACTATTGTAATATGCAGGGATTCTGATGCTTTGGAAATTATCAAAAATTTCGCCTTTTTTAACTCCGTACGTTCCGTCGCCAAGCTCTACGAACGCAAAAGCATCGGCAAAGTGAGCGTAAACCTCAATGTTACTTAATTTATCGTAAGGCTTAATTGAATTTCCACCCGAGGTTGCTATTTCATCACCGGTTCCGTCAGGATGCGTAAACCAGCCCATGAACACAAGTCTGTCATCGCCGACGAGAGTTGGAACGGGAAGGGTGAAAAATTCCTTGTAGATTACATCTTCAGTCTGTCCGTTCGTAACGTTCGATGCGGTATATCCCGAAAGGTTAAGGGTGACCTTGTAAGTATTGGGGCGCCAGCTTGCGTATACTACTGTATAGCTACCGACCTCAAGTGCAGAACCATCTGTGTAAGCCTTGCCGTTACCCTTATTTCCTTCAGGTGCGCTGTACCAACCGTCGAAGGTGTAGCCTGCCTGTGTAACGCCGGCTTCGGGAAGGGACATTAAGTCGCCGATTGCGAGATATTCGAATATAGCGCCCGAATCGAAGGAGCGAGTGTCGTACTCAACGGTATACGCCTTTACGGTGATAGACGCCCAATCGGAGGTGTATGAATCGGAAACGAATCTGACCTCGATTACGTTATCTCCTGCCTTGGTGAGGCTAATCTTTGCGGAGGTAACGTCCTCTACGTTTCTGATTCCTACGCCGTTAACTCTTACGTCGTAGGATGCGTCGGGTGAAAGAACAGGTGTCCAATATACTCTGTTTTGATTGTAAGAAAGAGCGGTGTCAAATGCGTGATAGCCAACCTTGAAGCCCTCGGAATAAGCGGAAGTCTCGCCACTGTCACTTATTGCCTTAACCCTAACAGTGTAAATCTGACCCTGGGATAGATTGAACTGCGCAAGATAATTGTCAATGTTAATGGAATTTGCGGAAACCTCAACGGTCGCACCGCCGATATTTACCTCATAAAGCTCTGCTCCGTCAACTGCGCCCCAGCTTATCACGTTGCCGCGCACCTTAAGACCTGAGGGAGATGCGGGAGCGGTTTTTTTAACGTTGACGGTTTTCTTTTCAGCCGAATTGTACCCGTTTGCCTCGGGAATTACGTCAACCGTAAAGCTTCCCGAATAGCCTGCGAGGCTGTAGCTTGTGGAGGTTCCGTTGTTTATTGTATGTACGTTTGTACCTACGGTAACCACTACCTTGTAGTTGGTCGCTCCGGGAACGGCATTCCAGGTAACCTTGTCGTTTTCGCTGTCGTAAACGAATCCTTCCACGGGTGCTAACGTTTTGTCATAAACATAGCTTGCGGTTGAAGCTGCATAGCCGCTGGCTGTTGCTTTGACTGAAATAATTATGCCACCGCTCTGCATACGGCAGTTTCCGAGATAGTAAACGGTAGAAGAACCGTTATCAATATCCGTGTGAACGTGTCCGTCTGTACCGCAGGAGATTGTAATGAGATATCTCTCTGCATTTTCAACGGCGCCGAAGATAAGTATGCCGTTTTCTATGTGGAAGGAGGAAACTCTGTCAAGCGCCTTGTTAGCGAAATATCTGACAGCGGCGGGAGAGTTCTTAGAGGAGTTGCCCGAAACAGCCACTACCTGAATTATGTATTCGCCTTCTGTTTTAGAAGCAAAATCGAATGCCCTTGTGGTAGCGCCAATTGTTTCGTTATCTATAACCTTGGAGCCGTTGGGCGCAATAACCGTAAGCTTATATGCGCTTGCTCCATCAACCGCATTCCATCTTATAGCCTTATCCGTTACGGAAACTGCAGGAGATTTGAGTGTCTGAGCGCTATCGTCGTGCCATACGGCGTAGAGCGTAGTATCTGCTTTAAAGACTGTATCGGCATCGTATGCGTAAGACAGCTTCTCACCGTCCTCGTACATACTGATAAACCATCCGCCGAAGGTGTAGCCTTCACGAACGGGGTCCTCAAGACCGTAGAGCTTACCGGATATGGTAGTTTTCGCAGGAAGCTCAGCGCCATCGTAGCCGAGGTCAAAGCTTACGTTATAATCGGGAACACCCGCAACCTTCACCGCCCACTTTGCATAAATCGTAACGTTCGCCTTAATAACGGTCGTTTCGAAATCAAAGGGAGTAGTAAACGCTTGATCTGCATACCAGCCGAGGAACACCTTATTTTCCTTGATGGGGTCCTCAGGTTTATCAACGGTCTTTCCGTTAACAACGGTTACGGAGGAAACTCCGCTGTCACCGAAGTTTACGGTATAGTTAATCTTCTTGAGGAATGGCAAGGTTCTGCCGTCCAAAACGAGAAGGATTTTATCACCGTCGATAGTTGCGGTAGCGGTACCGTCACCCTCCTTGAAGAAATCAAGTGTTACGACGTTGCCTTCAACGGTATACGTACCTGTTTTGTTCGCATTGGGCCCTGCGAGAGTAAACCTGTTACCTCCGCTGAGGGTCAGCTGCGACTCTCCGTCGGTCGTGTCGTAGTAGTATATTCCGACCTCCTGCCCTTCTGTATATTCGGGCTGAAGTGCGGAGGTTACGCCTATCACCACAGCAACTACGATAGCTACTAACGCCAGCACTGCCGCAATCAGAAAAGCGTAAAACCATTTGTTCTTTGGAAGATTGAATGCCATATTTGCATCCTCCTTAAAAATGTGAGCAATTTTCAAGCCAGGTCCTTTTGTCAAAATGTTTTGCAAAATGAGAGAAATGAATCAGTATCATGCAAAAGCCTCATAGAAGATTTAATATAAAAAAGGATTTTGGCCAAAATAATATATAAATTTTATCACATCAGCACGCGAAAGTCAAGGTAATACAGGAAATTTAAAGAAATAAATAATAATATAACCTAAACATCCGAGAAAATCAGCAATCGATTTGTGCATTCTGCATAAATATTTGAAGTGACCGGCAATGAAACGAAAAATTTAATGACGTACAAATCGGTAAGGGTGCGCAAAATTTGCAAGTTCAGAACGCAAAACAGTCAAAACGCTCTGTAACGCAAATCGGTTATAGCCATAACCAAAAAGCTTTTTTGCTATTGACAAATTCGCTCCGCATTGGTATAATAGTTGCATAAGAAACCGTTGCATATGCAACTATTTATGTGAGGTAAGCTATGCCGAAATTTATGAAGGCTCTGAATAATATCAGCCGCTCCCAAGCTGTATTCAGACGAAAAAGAGTATCCGCCTCCGACCTTTCGAGCGCTCATTACGCCTTTGCTTTGGTTATATGCCGAGAGCCGGGTCGCTCCCAAGAGGAGCTGGCAAGGGAACTTTGTATAAACAAGAGCACCGCCGCAAGGAATCTATCCACTCTTGAAGAGAGAGGATATATAACGAGGCGCACCATTCCGACCGACAAAAGACAGTTTTCGGTTTATCCTACCGAAAAGCTACTCTCGGCTGTACCGGAAATAAGAAAAGCCTCCTTAGAATGGTCGGTGCTTCTCTCCGAGGGAATTTCCGAGGAGGAGCTTGAAATATTCAGCTCCGTGCTTACACGTATGGAGGCTAAAGCGAGAGAGCTTACGGAGGGTGGAGAGTAACTAAAATGAAATGGATTTTTTCCTATTTATCCCCCTTAAAATCAAGGATAACCGTTGGCGTACTGATTAAGGTAATTGGTACCGTGGCAGAGCTTATGATTCCATTTATTCTGTCGCACATCCTTGAGAATGTAATACACGAGGGGCGTATAGAGTATATATTGTTCTACGGAATTCTTATGGCGCTTTGCGCTGCCGTTGCCTGTCTTGGCAACATAATAGCCAATAGAATGGCCGCAAAAACGACTATGATTTTCTCCTCGGAAATGAGACGAGAGCTGTTTTCGAAAACCCTTCACTTATCGGCAAGAAATACGGATAAATTCACGATTCCTTCACTGGAATCAAGAATAACGTCGGATACGTATAACGTTCAGAATTTCATAGGTATGATGCAAAGAATGGGTATTCGCGCCCCTATTCTCCTACTTGGCGGAAGTATTATCACTTTGATAATGGACAGAATGTTAGCTCTGGTTATGATAGCAACGCTTCCCTTGATATTTATCGTGGTTTACAGCATTTCCCGAATGGGCGTCCCCCTTTATTCAAAGGTGCAGGCTTCGGTTGACGGAATGGTGAGGGTCGTCAGAGAGGATGCCCAGGGAATAAGGGTTATCAAAGCGCTCTCAAAGGTTGAATACGAAAACCAAAGATACGACAAAGCAAATGCGGAGCTTAAGAAAAACGAGAGCCTGGCGGGTATCATTATGGGCTCCGTCAACCCGCTTATGAACCTTCTTATGAACGGAGGAATCGTAGCTGTAATCGCCGTCAGTGCATATTTCGTTTCCACGGGTACCTCGTCAGCCACCACCGTAATCGCATTTATGCAGTATTTCACGCTTATTTCAATGGCAATGATGTCACTGTCGAGAATGTTCGTCATGTATACAAAATGCGCCGCCTCGGCTAAGCGCATCTGTGAGGTTATAGAGTGCGAAAACGAGCTTACGCCCTGTGAGGACGACGGCGAGGGAAACCCCGAGCTTCACATATCCTTCGAGAGAGTTTCCTTCTCGTATCTCGGAAAGAAGAATAACCTGAAAGACATATCCTTTTGTCTTAGGAAGGGCGAGCACCTCGGAATTATCGGCGCAACGGGAAGCGGAAAGTCTACTCTTCTGCGTATTCTTATGCGTTTTTACGACACGGATAGCGGGATTGTACGGATAAATGGCAAGGACGTGCGCTCATACGACAGAGAGGAGCTTACCTCTATGTTTGGCGCAGTATTCCAGAATGATTTTATTTATGCCGACTCCATAGAGGAGAATATACGCTTCGGACGTGAGCTTTCAGCAGAGGAAATTACAGAAGCTGCAAAAATTGCCCAAGCTCACGACTTTATAACGGCTTTTTCGGAAGGTTACTCCTACCCCGTGTCAAGTGGAGGTACTAATTTGTCAGGCGGTCAGAAACAAAGGCTGCTCATATCAAGAGCTGTGGCGGGGCGGCCTGAAATCCTCGTTCTTGACGACTCCTCCTCAGCGCTCGACTATAGGACTGACGCAAATCTTCGTGAGGCTCTCGCAAAATCACTCCCCAATTCAACGGTAATAACCGTGGCTCAAAGAGTAAGCTCGGTTAAGGGGTGCGACCTGATTCTCGTCATTGATGACGGTGAAATTATCGGTCACGGAAAGCACGAGGAGCTTCTGCGGGACTGCCCCGAATACAAGGAAATCAGCGACTCACAGATGGGGGGTGCTTTCCTTGAATAACACTACCGAAGTTAAAAGAAACAAAAAAGGCGTTTTCTTGAGGCTGTCAAAATACGTTCTTCAACAGTGGCCGCTTTTTCTGGTGGCTATAGCGCTTACGCTTTTGTCTAACCAATTAGCGCTCCTCGGTCCTCGCTACTCGGGCGCCGCAATAGACGCAATCGTAAAGGAGGGTGGGGTTGATTTCCCCACTGTTTGGGAAAACGTTATTCATATGCTCGCCTGTTACGTAATATCTGCCGCTCTCGCCTACGTTTTATCGGTGGTTATGATAGCTTTGAGCCAAAGAATAACCTACAAAATGCGCACTCAGGTCTTTGAAAAGCTTACTTCTCTTCCCATAAGCTTCTTTGACACACACGCAACAGGTGATATAATCAGCCATCTCTCCTATGATATAGACACCATAAACAGCACTCTGTCCCACGACCTCATACAGGTTATGACAAGTCTTTACACGGTAATCGGCTCTTTAGTGTTCATGTGGCAGATTTCAAAGCCTATGATACTTATTTTCGTACTGACCGTTCCTCTCTCCATATTATTCACACGCTATCGTTCCAAGGTTGTCAGACCTCTGTTCAAGAAGAGGGCTAAAAAGTACGGTGAGCTTAACGGCTTTGCGGAAGAGATGCTCACAGGCTCCCGCACGATTTCCGCCTACGGAAAGGAGGATACTGTATCCTACCGCTTCAATAAAATAAACGACGAAGCTATGAGCGCCTTTTACGGTGCAGAATACCAAAGCGCAATGCTCTTCCCTACCATCAACCTAATTAACAACATATCCTTAACCCTCGTTGCTGTTATGGGAGGCATACTATATATGTACTCGCAAAACGGTACAATTCTTGCAGCCTCTGCGTTTTATATAACCCTTGGGGGCGTCGCCCAGTTTGTTCAGTATTCAAGAAAATTCGCAGGTCCCATCAATGAGTTTTCCAATATACTTCACGAATTTCAGTCCGCATTTTCCGCAGCAGAACGAGTGTTCGCAATACTTGACGAGGAGCCTGAACCGGAGGATGCGCCTGATGCCAAAGCGCTCACCGAGGTTCGGGGTGACGTTGATATCAATGACGTAACCTTCGGCTATACTGAGGAGAAAACCGTTCTGAAAAACGTCACGGTATCCGCAGAACGTGGGCAAATCGTTGCAATAGTCGGCCCTACGGGAGCCGGAAAAACCACCATAATCAACCTGCTCATGCGCTTCTACGACCACAAAAGCGGAAAAATAACAATAGACGGTATTCCCTCGGTAGAAATCAAGCGTGGTGATCTACGTCGGGCATTCACTATGGTTCTTCAGGAAACCTGGCTTTTCCGAGGCACGATATTCGAAAATATAGTCTACGGAAGAGAGGATGCAACCGAGGAGGAGGTAAGGGCGGCAGCGAAGAAGGCTAAAATTGATTCTTACATTGAAAGTCTTCCCGACGGATACGGCACCATTCTCTCTGACGACGGTGTTAACATCTCAAAAGGGCAAAAGCAACTAATAACCATAGCCAGGGCTTTTCTTTCACACGCCCCCATACTTATTCTTGACGAAGCCACATCAAACGTTGACTCCAGGACAGAGATACAAATACAAAACGCCATGACGGAGCTTATGAAAAACAAGACCTGCTTTATAATTGCTCACAGACTATCCACGATACAAAACGCAGACACCATTCTCGTTGTGAAGGACGGTGCTATAATAGAGCAAGGCAAGCACGGGGAGCTTATAGCTAAAGAAGGCTTCTATCACTCACTGTATCACTCACAGTTTAAATAAAAAATGCGCCGTGAGGCGCAACTGATAAAAAGCAGGTTTTATATAAAAACCAATACACGCCCGGGGGCTTAATCTAAAAAATGCCCTCGAGCGTGTATATTTTATTTATCGGGGTGCTTTTGCTTTTTTTCTTTAAGCACCTGCCTTATTATGAAGAACTGAAGCCTTTTCGGCATCGCATTCAACATAAGAAGCAATGGATTACGGTTAATGCTGTAAGCAAAGTGCGCACGCTTCTTTGAGAGTATTCCCATCACCTTCTTGGCTATCGCCTCAGGCGCGATGCTCCTCGCCTCGACGCTGTCTACAATTTTCTTGAATCTATCAGCGTTACAGGTGTAAAGCTCGGTTTTTTCACAAAATCTGTCAAGAGCGGCCGTTGAAACGCCGAGCATCCCCGTAGAAACCGCTCCTGCGCGGAGAACGCTGACCTGGATGTTTTTAAGCTGAAGCTCCATACGAAGAGAATAGGCGTACTTGTCAAGAGCGCCCTTTGTCACAGCGTATATCCCCGTGAAAGGCAGAGGGTCAAGAGGCGCAAGCTCACTTGTTGTTATGAGAATCCTCGACCCCTCGCCAAGCATTTGCATAAAGGTCTTGTTGATGAGAAATACACCGCCAAGATTTATTTTAAATATTTTTTCGAAATCCTCGCACTCCATCTCTATCAAGGAATCAAGCATGTAAATCCCCGCAAAGTGTACGATGGCAAAAAGGGTGTCAGTCTTTTCCTTGACTATATCAAAGGCCGCCTTTACGCTATCCTCATTCGTAACGTCCGCTTCTATAAAAATAATATTATCGTTCCGGATTTCTTCACCTGCATCTCTATCAAGAGCGAAAACACGAAATCCGCACTCTGCTGCGGCAAGAGCTGTCGCCCTCCCCATGCCTCCTCGGGCTCCTGTTATAAGAATCGACTTTTGCATTGTTCCGTCCTCTGTTTCATATCTGTTATCAAAAGTTGTTTATACCCCTTGCTTTGCAACAAAATTTAACACGCATATAGGGGTCTTTGCCCAAAAAGCTCCTTTTCATTCTCCTATAAAGCTTACAAGCTCAGCAAGGCTCTTACGCTTCTTTGCACGTAGTGCATCGCCCTCTTTTGCATACCCGAGAGTTATCACTAAGCGCACGTCTGCGTTAAGGCTACATATTTTTCGAATTTTATCATTGTCAAACCAGCCGATAATACAGGTGCTCAGCCCCTGTGACGCCGCCTCCGCAGTGATATATGAAGCAAGAATGCCTATATCAATAGAGCGGTAGTCGTTCTTTTTCACCTTTGCTCCAAGCGCTGCCGAGGGAACGTAAGGCTCCTCGGATATAACTATTATCACGGGGGCGTCTGTGGCAAATCTGTTCATACCCATGCCTTGAGTTGCCCTTGCAGCCTCCTTCGCCTTATCTCCGAGGCACACACTGATATGGTAGGGCTGACCGTTGCAGGCAGACGGGGCAAGACGCGCTGACTCAATCACCGCATCAAGCTTTTCTCCCTCAACGGCTCTGCCTGCATCATAGCTTCTGCAGGACTGCCGATTTTCAGCTATTTCATAAAAATTCATAATCAAATCCTTCTCTTGGCTTTTAAATTTTTCTGATGTATAATTTATACAGCACATTCTCTTCCCACGCGTCAAAGCAGCTTGAAATACCTTTTGTTGCTCTCTATTATTCCCTCCGCTCTCAGCTTACTTATCTCTGCCGAAAGACCGCTTCGGTCAACGTCAAGATAATCAGCAAGCTCCTGCCTGTCATATGGGATATAAAACTCTGAGCTACCCGTAAGCTTTGCTTGAAGCATAAGATACGCCATAAGCTTTTCCCTGGTTGTGCGTTTGGAAACAACGTCTATTTTCTCGTGGAATTTCAAGGATTTCTCCGCTAAACTCTTCATTAAATTAAATATAAGCTGCTGGTGAAATCCGCAGTTGTTATGACAGGTATGAAGAATGTGAGAGCAATCGATAAACATAACCTCGGATGGCTCGTTAGCCTCCACAGATACGGGAATCGCCGATATCTCGGCGCAGGCGAATGCCTCCGCAAAAATTTCCGAAGCCTCTATTCGACTTATAATACTCCTATTTCCGTAATAATCCGTGCTTATGAGCTGAGCGGAGCCGGAAAGAACTATTCCTATATATTTTGCGGCATTACCTTCCGCCATAATCGTATATTTTTTATCAAAAGATTCTATTCTTGCCCCGAGGCACCCCAGCATTCTTATGAGGCTCTCGTCATCAACCGAGAAAAAGAGAGGGCATTTTTTTAAAATTGGCAAATATTTTTTCAAAAAATTCTCCTTTTGTTGAAAATTCAACATACTTTCTGTATGAATTATACTATAATAGTGCCAGAAAGTCAAGGAGGCTTTTAGATGAAAAGAAAAATTATAAAAATAGATGAGGAAAAATGCAACGGATGCGGAGCCTGCGCTACCGCCTGTCACGAGGACGCCATTGAAATGATAAACGGGAAAGCAAGACTTATACGAGAAGACTTCTGCGACGGTCTTGGTGATTGTCTTCCCGCCTGTCCCGCCGATGCTATAAATTTCGAGGAAAGAGAAGCGCCTGCCTATAATGAGGCGGCAGTAACGGAAGCAAAAGCAAAAAAGCAGAAAACGAAGCTTCCTTGCGGTTGTGCCGGCACACAGTCAAGAGCCATAACGCGTGAGCACGACACAGAGCAAAGCAGAAAGAACGCAGCTCCCAGCAGACTTTCTCAGTGGCCCTGCCAGATAAAGCTGGCGCCAACAAACGCCCCCTACTTCGACGGAGCTAACCTGCTTATAGCCGCTGACTGTACGGCATTCGCCTATGGAAATTTCCACAATGATTTTATAAGAAATCATATAACCCTAATAGGCTGTCCCAAGCTTGACGAAGGGGACTACACCGAGAAGCTTACGGAAATTATCCGCAGAAACGATATAAGGAGCGTTAAGGTAGTCCGAATGGAGGTTCCCTGCTGCGGCGGCATAGAGAATTCTGTAAAAAGAGCACTTTTAGCAAGTGGAAAATTTATTCCCTGGCAGGTAGTTACACTATCTACCGACGGAAAGATATTAGATTAAAAAGCAAAAATAAAGCAACATTAAAAATATAAATATTTAATTCTTGGAGGAACAAAAATGAAAGATCACAAGTTTTATATCTGCGAGCACTGCGGCAATATCATAGGAAAGATTAACGATTCGGGAGTACCTGTTGTTTGCTGCGGTCAGAAAATGACCGAAATCGTCCCCGGAACTGTTGATGCAAGTCTTGAAAAGCACGTACCCGTGGTGACCTATGAAGATGGCGTTGTTACCGTGAATGTAGGTTCGGTTGCGCATCCTATGACAGAAGAGCATAGCATTACATGGGTTTACCTGCAGACAAATCGCGGAGGACAGAGGAAGAATCTCACTCCCGGAGATGCGCCTACAGTAAGCTTCGCCCTTAAGGATGAGAAGCCCGTGGCAGTATTTGCTTACTGCAACCTTCACGGCCTTTGGAAAACAGAAATCTGATTTTCAAAAAATAAAGGCAAATCTTTATATCAATACCGAATAATTTGATTTGTATTCAATAAATATAAACGAAAGGAATTAAAAACAGCATGAACGGAAAGGTACACGAGCTTTTAAATCAGCAAATAAATAAAGAATTTTATTCAGCATATCTCTATCTCGATTTTTCAAACTATTTTAAGGCAAAAGGGCTTGACGGCTTTGCAAACTGGTATATGATTCAGGCGCAGGAGGAGCGTGACCACGCAATGCTCTTCTACACCTATCTGCAGAATGAAAATATGCCCGTAACCCTTGATGCTATCGCAAAGCCTGATAAGGTATTTGACAGCCATATGGCAGTCCTTGAAGCAGGGCTTGAGCATGAGAAATACGTTACATCTCTTATCAACGATATATATAGCGCCGCATACGACGTTAAGGATTTCAGAACGATGCAATTCCTTGATTGGTTCGTAAAGGAGCAGGGCGAGGAGGAAACCAACGCAAACGACCTTATCTCAAAAATGGAGCTTTTTGGCTCCGATCCAAAGAGCCTTTATATGCTCAATCAGGAGCTCGCCGGAAGAATTTACTCTGCGCCATCCCTTGTTCTTTGACAGACTTGATAGGTGCTTGAAATTTCGAAATATCCAAAAATTCGATAGATATAAAAACAAACACAAAAAATAATAACTAAAACAAGCTAATAAAGCAATAGAATATCGATCATAACTAATAGTAAAATAGCGTTTTTGCTCAATATAACCAACAATCAAACTCAAAACAAAAAGTCCTCGGCAACAACGCCGAGCGGCTTTCACACAGAACGAAAGGAAACAGATATGAAAAAATACGTATGCGACGTTTGCGGCTGGGAATATGACGAGGCTATCGGCGACCCCGAGAACGGAATTGCCCCCGGCACGAAATTTGAGGACCTTCCTGAGGATTTCCTCTGCCCCCTTTGCGGCGTAGGCAAGGATAACTTCAGCGAAGCATAAGATAGAAAAGAAAAAAACAGAGCCTGAATGGGCTCTGTTTTTTTATGTAAAGCATTCGTTATTCGACGTTTACCCAGCCGAGAACCTTGTTTCCAAGAGCCTCAATGCTTGCGCAAGCCTTAACAACAAGGAGCGGAGGAATGATGAAGGCATATACCATAAGTATAAGTCTCCAAAGTCCGTTTCCTGTAGATCTTCCGCGAGATTTGATGTAGCACTTGTTGTTGTAAGCGAAGATAGCGCAACCCATTGTAATCCAGTTAACGATGGGAATAAGGCTAATCAGAAGAAACATCTTATACTTTCTGTTAGCTGCATCATAGAGCTCGTATAGAGTTTCGTCGTCTGCTCCGCCAGACCATTCTTCGAATGTCATAGTGAATCCTCCCAAAAATAATATTAAAATCCCAAATAATATGGAACTTATGCTACTATTATATAAGTAAAGAATCGTTTTGTCAAGGATTTTAATACATTTTGTTAATAATTTTGTAAAATTATTAAAATAATTTTCTTTTTATCTCTCATATCCAATTTACAACTCTATACTGTTAACCAATCTTTTTATAAGTTCAATTTCCTCTGCATCAATAACCTCATCAAAATCACAAAAGCTGTTTTTCATAACATCTGCGCCACACAAAGCTTTATACCATATAAGCCCTGCAGCGTAGCGCCCTTTTCCATAAGCCAAATGAAATGTATCACGGTGAACATTGCGCAAGCCGGCAGCTAAAAGCCTTGATACAATATCACCCGCAGGAATCACCCCGTCTGCGTGTATAGATTTCGCTGCATCTTCATAAGATTCCTTGATACGAGAAAACATTTCTTCATAGGAAGCAAAATTTAAATTGGCTAACCTTTCGGAATCATCTTCATAACCCCATATTCTATGGACATAGATTTTAGCTCTCTTTGAATAACAGTGCACATAATCCGCCAATAGGTTTATATAAGGGTAAAAACTTTCTATAAATGGAGACAAGCTACTTACCTGTTGCAGAGTTACAACATCCCACTCTTCCATAAGAAGTGCATCTTTTATTGAAATCATCCGACCTGTTTTCTCTCCGTTTAACTCAAGAGAATAAGCAGATAAATCATCCGATAAATTCTTATAGTGAGTTTCCAACGAGCACCCACCTATATAAAGATTGACAACCTTTATATCTACGCCATCTGCTTTTGCGATAGAATGTAAATATCTTGTTGCATCTTGAGAAAAACTGTTTCCAATAGCTAATACCTTCATTTTACGCTCCAAAGAAGCCTTAGTCTGCAACCAATGCTCAAACTCTTTCCTTTTTAGTTATTTTCGACACAAGACTATCCTTCAACTCACTCAATACCTTGTGCGCCTTCATATCCAATTACAATTATATACTATATAAAGCTGTTTGTAAAGGATTTATTTTTCCTTAGTTTTCTCTTTACGCTCAAATCCCTCCAGCGTTTATTACATCCGTATGCGGCTACCAGGCTATGCCCTTGGCAGAACAACCGATGCACCACAGGTACGTCTACCCCGCCACTCTCGTACTAAGGTTAGCTGCTCTGCCAAAATCGGCACTTTAAGTGGCGTATTTTGTTGCCCACACCGTGGGCGTGTATGCTTTAGCAGACACGGCAGAGCAAAAAAGCCTACCTTTAGGGGGAATGCTTGCATTCACATCTAAAGGCGGCGTTAGCTATTAATACTCAATTTTCTATTACCTATATTATTCTTTTACTCTCTTCTTTTTGCTCTTAATATTTTTTACTTATAAAAACAAAAAAGCTCCGCTGTTGCGGAACTCCATATATAAAGAAATGAAGTTAATCATTTCGTTTGCTCTTCTTAATGTATCCACCCGAAACCGAAAAAAGGCAGGAAACGAAGCGGGGGATTTTTGCTGAACTGCATTTCACAAAATAGCTGTGAGGGCCCTCGGTGAATGGTGCGGCGAGGCGGATTTCGAGCAGATTTCCAATATTGCGCCCCGAAGGCGTACAAAAGTACGGCGAAGGGGACGTAATAGGGGAAAGATGCCGAAAGGCGACCGCCGCAAGTATCGGTCGGCTGAATACATTACGTCTTACTCTCCGACCTATAATGCTCGTAG
>JAEIGA010009130.1_pt1 | contig 15003 bp, 8 predicted proteins | sample 9270691 | NCBI WGS metagenome assembly JAEIGA01 (sample SAMN17057246, study PRJNA624740) | gut metagenome | biome: biome; isolation source: fecal sample | host: Bos grunniens | place: China: Xizang | collected 2019
AATTTGATTGTTTTCATAATATTCTTATTAAAAGAGAGTTTATAGAGAACTTCCTTCCATTATGTCCGCATTTTCATAAGGAACAACTGTACCGGAAATCCAGAGCGTGTTTGAGTTGAAATTTGGATAGACTGTAGCCTGCGCATTGCTTGATCCAGGAGTGATATAGACCTCAATCTGAGCGTTCAATCCGATTCCTGAAACATTGTAGGTAAGATTGACCCTACCCTTCTTATCTGTCATAATCTGATAGCCAGAGATAATTCCATCCACAGTCACACCGCCAAGGCCATTAGGTCCTGGAGCATAATTGCTCGGAGAGACCTGGACTACAGCCCTATCTCCCTTGACAGACAAGAAGTTGATATTGGAATTTACAAAGACGGTGTTACCGTTGCTGAAGGTAACATTGTCAATCTGCAGCACAAAATCCTGATTGCGCATGGCTGCAATTGCCTGAATAGAGGCCAATGAGTCTGCAAGTTCATTCAACTTATGTTCTTGCTTGATCTTGGCGCTGAACTTCTGCATATCCTGTTTCCAGGATTCCACATTCTGCCTCCTCTTGGAAGCCTGCGCATCACTGGAGTTCTGCGCACTTATGTCGGGGGCTATCACCGAAAGCCCGGCGGCAATGACCATAATGGCCGCTAAAAGTCGTTTCATACCACTAATAATTAATCAGTTGAAACGACCTTAGGCAAACGACGCGCCAATTAGAACATATTCCTGCTCTTAAATACTCGGAATATTATGTAGAATGAAAGAAGCATCATAACGACGATAATCACCCAAGCCCAGCCTGAGTTTGTAAAGAATCCGCCGAATGACACGTTCATACCGAAGAAGCTGGCAATAAGCGTCGGAGGCATCAACATCAGGGACACCAAGGTGAACACCTTCATGATCTTGTTCTGATCGAGGTTGATGATACCGAGCACAGTATTCTGAAGGTACTCAAGACGCTCAAAGCCAAAGTCAGTGTGATTGATAAGGGACGAAATATCCTTGAGTAGGACGTTCAGGCGAGGCTGATACTCCTTAGGATAGTTGGCACTCTTGAGAATGCTCGAGATAACTCGCTGTTTATCGATGATATTCTCACGGATCAACATCGTATTCTCCTGAATGATGTTGATATCGATAAGGAATTCCTCACTGATATCCTCTCCGACACTCACCTTTCTGTTATACTGGTTGATTTCCTTTGAAACGAGCTCCACCATATCGGCATCAAGGTCGATACGATTTTCTAGAATACTAAGGAAAGCAACATGACCTGAATCATAGATCTTAGGGAATGCCATAAGTCGACGCTGAAGGTCTGTAAAGCTCTTCAACGGGCACTCACGCAATGTAGTAAGGATATTATCGATAAGGATGAATGAAACTGTCTCTTCTGCATACTCATCCGGTCCAGGGATAAGGAAGCTGGTATTAGCGAAGATGGCTTTATCTGTCTCAGAGAAACGAGATGAGATCTCAATCTCTTCCGCCTGCGCTCTATTCTGGATTGTTGTTCCGAGGAACTGCTCAACAGCACGCTTCTCCTCGCCTGAAGGGGTGAAGAGGTCAATCCATATTACGTCATCGTAGTTGATAATAGCGAAATCAGTCTCCGACTGGGAAACCATCATCTGTCCGTCTTTCTTGTAGAAGATCTCAATCATACCTCGGCCGATTAAATATTACACGAAACAGGCTTGCATACAAAAATGCAAGCCTGCAAATATACATTTTATTGTTTGAAATAACAACCTATCGAACTATGATTTCGTCAAGGAAAATGAATGTTGCTCCTCCTTTCTTATGATGCCATTCCGGCATTGCAGCAGTCGGTTCAACAGTCACCTTGAGATAACGTGCAGATGTTTCAGCGAATGAAACTGTGAAATCCTTGGTTCCATCTGGATCATCCTTTCCTTCCAGTTCATACTCCTGAGCAGCAATTTCAGTATAGTTCTCACCATCCTCTGAAACCGCAACAGCAATCTTTGTAGGGAAGAAGATATGCGAAGGCTTGTCTGTAAGCATTCCAAGAGTAACCGAGCTGTATGGCTGAGTCTCCGCCATATCTATCATAAGGTCAACTGGCTTGCCATGCCATGCTGTCCACTCGATGCTCTTGAAGACCTTAGGACCGCGAACACCATCAATCAGGTTTGCAGGAGCTGCGGCAGAATAGTTTCTATGCGCCTTGCGAGAGAAAGTAAGTTCCTTGCCTACAGCCTTATGGAAATCAAACTTTCTGACATAGTTTTTAGGCACAATTCCCTTTCTCATTGCGGCTGCTGTAAGTACGCAGTTCTCTGAGATCACGAGCGGCTCTGTGTAGAGCTTAGATCTCTTGGTAGGAGCTGTACCATCAAGAGTATATCTGATAGGAGCATCACCCTGTGCCGCGAGTGTAACTACTGCGCAGTTCTCTGCAGGCTTTGCCTCTACACTACCCTTCACCTGGAGGATATGAGTTGCATAGTTATATCCCATTACGTCATATACCTTGCATAAATTGTCAGCGGCATTGAAGAAACGGTCCCAATCCTTGCGGTCAGCATTACACCACTGAACTTCGGCAAGAGCAGCAAGACGAGGGAGAAGCATATAATGAAGATGATCCACCTCTGAGATATATTCAGTCCACATATTAGCCTGAACACCAATGATATGCTCTGTCTCCTCCTCTGTCATTCCGGCAGGATATGGCTCATAAGAATAGCATTTCTCGACAGGAAGATAGCCACCGATTCCGAAAGGTTCGTTCTCGATATCGGCAGACTGATAGTAGTCAAGATAGAAATATGTGTTAGGAGTCATGATAGCATCGTGTCCCTGACGAACAGCCTCTAGACCGCCCTTCTCACCTCTCCAAGACATGATGGTCGCATTTGGCGCGATACCACCCTCAAGGATCTCATCCCATCCAATGAGCTTGCGGCCCTTAGAATTGAGGAACTTCTCCATTCTAGTAATCACATAGCTCTGGAGATAATGCTCAGCCTTATGATTCTTATCATCCTTGAACTTGAGTTCCTTGATCTTCGCCTGGCACTTAGGACAAGTCTGCCAACGCACCTTAGGACACTCATCACCGCCCACATGGATATATTCATAAGGGAAGAGTTCGCAAACTTCTGTCAAAACATCTTCAAGGAAAGTATAGACAGCCTCATTACCGGCGCAGAGAACATCCTCTGACACACCCCAACGGGTCCAGACCTCATATGGTCCGCCAGTACAGCCAAGCTCAGGATAAGCAGCAAGAGCAGCCAGCATATGTCCCGGAAGGTCGATCTCAGGAATGACATCGATTCCCTTTGATGCAGCATAAGCCACCACCTCACGGATCTGATCCTGTGTATACCACATTCCCTCACCGTAAGGAATACCATTATGTGATGAAAAATCCTTCTTGATGCATGTTCCTTTGCGGATTGATCCTACCTCAGTAAGACGTGGATACTTCTTAATCTCAATTCTCCAGCCTTGATCTTCTGTAAGATGCCAATGGAATTTATTAAGCTTATGAACCTCCATGATGTCGAGATATCTCTTGACTGCCTCAACTCCAAAGAAATGACGTCCCTCATCAAGATGAAGTCCACGATAGCCGAAACGTGGAGCATCGGAAATATTCACACACTGCATTGTCCAAGACGCCTTTGGAGCAGGCTCGTTTCCAAAGATCTGAACAGGAAGAAGCTGCTTGATGGTCTGGATCGCATAGTTGAATCCACGGAGTTCGGATGCCTCAACACGTACGACATCAGCCTTTACATCAAGCGTATAGGCCTCAGCAGGAACTGCCTCATTGTATGCGAATACGAAACCTGTCTCAGCAGTGCCTACAGTAACTACAGACTCTGCTCCAGAAACAGCAGCAAGTTGTCCAGCAAAGGCCTTGATCACATTGACACTGGCCTCATCAAGAGACTCAGAAAATGCAACGGCTGCCCCTTTGGCATTAAACACTCCCTCCCCAACCTGCACCTCATTTGGATAAGGTATTACATTCAGAACATCACTCTGATGCACCTCAGAAGCACATGCTGCAGCAAAAGACAAACTGATAAAAAATAGAATCCTTTTCATTATGATTGTAGTTGATTATTATCGCACAATTATTTCATCAAAGTAGATATACACACGCGCACCTGCATTGTAATGCCACTCAGGAAGCACATCAACAGGAGTACCTGTCACCTTGATATATCTTGCAGATGTTTCTGGGAATGAGAACGAGTACTCTGTAATCTTGTCATCCGGTGCATCCTTTGATTCCTCCTCATACTCCTGTGAAGCAACCTCTGTATAGTTCACTCCATCCTCAGAGACTGCAATAGCGAGTTTCACAGGAAGGAAGATACGTGAAGCCTTGTGACTTAGCATTCCGAATGAAACGCTGCTATATGGCTCAGTGCTCTCCATATCAACCACGAGATCCACTGCATCACCACGCCATGATACCCAATCGATGCTCTTATGAACCTCTGTAGCACGAACGCCATCAGTCAAATTCACTGCACCACCCTGGGCATACCTTGTATTGACCTCACGCGAGAAAGTAACATTCTTACCTACAGCCTTATGGAAGTCAAAACGTCTTGTATAATACTTCGGTTCAACATTATCCCTGAAAGCAACTGCTGTAAGTACGCAACTTTCGTTCAAGACAAGTGGCTCAGTGTAAACAGGAGACTTCTTACCAGGCTTGCTTCCGTCAAGAGTATATCTGATCGGTGCATCACCCTGAGTCTCAAGAGTAACGGTAACAGACTTTTCTGCCGGATTGGCAACAACATCACCCTTAACCTGGAACATATGAGTAGCATAGTTATAACCCATAACATCATACATCTTGCAGAATCTTACTGCAGCAGCAGAGAAACGATTCCAGCTCTTGGTCTCAACATTACACCACTGGCACTCTGAAAGCGCAGCAAGACGAGGAAGAATCATATACTGGAGATGGTCCTCTGTAGCCACATATTCAGTCCACATATTTCCCTGAATACCAAGAATATGCTTCTTCTGCTCAGGTGTAAGGTCGTTTTCTGCAGGTTCATAAGAATAACACTTCTCGACAGGCAGATATCCGCCGATACCAAATGGCTCATTTGCAATATCCTCTGACTGATAGTAGTCAAGATAGTAATATGTATTTGGAGTCATGATAGCATCATGTCCCTGACGAGCAGCCTCAATACCACCCTTCTCACCTCTCCAAGACATGATAGTTGCATTTGGAGCGATACCACCTTCAAGAATCTCATCCCATCCGATGATCTTACGTCCCTTCTCATTGAGGAACTTCTCCATACGTGAAATAACGTAGCTCTGAAGGAAATGTTCTGCCTTCTCGCCATCCTTATCCTTAAGTTTAAGTTCTTTGATCTTAGCCTGACACTTAGGGCAAGTCTCCCAACGTACCTTTGGACACTCATCGCCACCGATGTGGATATATTCATAAGGGAAGAGCTCGCAAACCTCAGTAAGAATATCCTCAAGGAATCCATAGATTGCCTCGTTTCCAGCACAAAGCACATCATCAGAAACGCCCCAGCGAGTCCAGACCTCGTATGGTCCACCTGTACATCCAAGCTCAGGATATGCAGCAAGCGCTCCAAGCATGTGACCAGGGAGGTCAATCTCAGGAATTACATCAATACCCTTAGCCGCAGCATAAGCCACAATCTCTCGGATCTGATCCTGAGTATACCACATTCCCTCGCCGTATGGAACACCATCATGTGACGAGAAATCCTTCTTGATGCAAGTACCTTTACGTACAGCACCGACCTCTGTAAGAAGAGGATACTTCTTGATCTCAATTCTCCAACCCTGATCCTCAGTGAGATGCCAGTGGAACTTGTTGAGTTTGTGAACTTCCATGATATCCAAATATCTCTTGACAGCCTCAACACCAAAGAAATGGCGTCCTTCGTCAAGATGAAGACCACGATAAGAGTATCTTGGCGCATCTGAGATAGTCACGCACTGAATAGTCCATGATGCTCTCGGTGCAGGCTTAGCAGCAAAAATCTCCACAGGGAGAAGCTGCTTGATAGTCTGGATTGCATAGTTGAATCCACGGAGCGCAGATGCTTCTACACGTACGACTTCAGGTTTGACATCCAGAACATAAGCCTCTTCAGCAATCTCAGGATTGTTAACAAATACGAATCCCTGCTCTGCTGTACCAGCTGAAACTTCACTCTCTGTACCACTGATAGTAGAAAGCTTTGATGCAAAGGCATTGATTAGATTTACAATAGCCTCATCAAGAGCTGCATCGTATGTTACAGCAGCACCTTTGGCATTAAACTCGCCCTCTCCCATCTGAACTTCATTTGGATAAGGGACTACATTTGAAATAGAATTAGTCGTAATTTCCTGTGTGCAAGCGACAAGGACTACGGTCAAAAAGAAAAGTATCTTCCTCATATCTAATAGGTTAGTATATATCCATTTAAGCGGTGCCAAAAATACGAAATTTTTAGGAGGGAACAAAATGAATTGTTTCAGGAGGACTGCCGTCAAATGACGAAAAAGGAGTCCCCATTTGGAGACTCCTTAACCATATATATTCTCTAACTATTTCAATACTGGAACAGCACCTGAGAGATCCCAAATAGCAGTATCCCATCCAAGAGTCTTGGCTACTGAAGAAACAGTTGCATCAGCAGCTGCAGTCTTACCGTGGTATGGTCTCTGAGCGTATGCATTCGATGCTGTACTTGGAATTCCTGACACATATGGTGGAAGATCGTTAATAATATCATCGTGATCTACGAGAGGATTGTTATACATAATCTCACCCTCATAAACACCTGAGTAGTCAGTCAATTGAACATTCGGTCCTCTCCAGCAATTCTTAGCTGTGACAAACTTTGTATGTACACATCCGATAATTGCGCCACCTGAATACTGAGTTGGCTGATTCTTATTATTTGTAACATTTCCCCAGAAAATATTATTCTCATACACACTGCCATCAGCATTGTTATAACTCTGACCAACAATACCTCCAGTACATCTTCCTGAAATATTACCAGTTGCAAAGCAGTTTCTGATTACACAAGGAGCGCCAGCTGTTCCCGCAATACCTCCTACAGACTGTCCTTTAGACGTAACATTCATAGATGTCCATGAATCAGTCAACACAAAAGCTGTTGCATATCCAAAGAAACCACCAGAGTTATTCTTATCAGCAGTAATATTTACAGCACCTGTTGTATAACATTTGCTAACTGTTGCAATACCTGCAGTACATCTACCGATAAGTCCACCTACATTAGTTTCAACAGACTCAACAGTTCCTGAGAAATGGCAATTTGTGATTGTAATGTTACGTGACTGTGCACCGATAAGTCCTCCAATTGAAGCTGTCTTACCTGAAATATTAGTCTCGGCATAGCAGTTCTCCATTAGAGTTACATTCGAGTTACCAACAATACCACCGGTACTTCCGCTATTTGATGTAATCTTTGGACCCTTGAAATAAGAGTTCTTGATTGTAGCAGGAACACCCATATTACCGAGAAGACCACCATTATTGGTGTTTCCGGCAACACTACATGTTGCGTAGCAGTTCTCGATCGTTGCTGTACCCTTTGTCTGAGCACCGATAAGACCCGCATTTGAAGATCCGCCTGAAGAAACCGTACCTTCCGCATAGCAATTCTTAAGTGTCACTGTTTCAGCAGATGCAATATTACCGAGGAGACCGCAGCAATAATGGCTGTTAGTTGCAGTTCCACCAGTCACAGTAACATTAGCGTGAGTGTCAGTAACTGTAATATTCTTTGCACTCTCAGAATATGCGAGCACTCCAGCAATTTGATTTGATCCGATAGCTGATCCCTTGAACTGACATCCGTCAATAGTGATATCGCCACCACCTGAAACAAGAGCGACCAAACCACCCACGCTCTGACAGTTAGCAGTGTTAAGATTTGCCTCTACCGAGCAGTTCTTGATTGCTGTAGACACTGTTGAACCAGCATATGCCACAAGTCCACCATACATACCGATTGTAGATCCTGTCTTCGATGACTTGTCCTCGATTACAGAGCCTGCTAACACCTTACAGTTTTCAAACGATGCAGTTGTAGTATTGAGCCAGCCTACAAGTCCTGCACCTCTGTTCTTGTCCGCATTAGTTGCTGTAATCTTAACCTTAGCCTCACAACGAACCAATGAAAGAGCCTGCTGAGCTTTACCTACAAAACCCGCAACATCATTTGTACCGCTAACTGTCACATCTGCAGAGCAGTCAGTGAACTCTGCATCTACCGAGTTACCGGCAAAACCACCACATCTGTTGGTAGTCGATGTCACTGTACCCTGTACCTGTACATTGGCAATCTGAGCAGGTTTTCCTGTAGTACCAGCATATCCTGCAACGATACCAGCAACCGACGTTGCTTCAATCACAGCGTTAGTAACCTTAAAATTCTTAGCCGAACCGTAGAGTACTCCAAAAAGAGAAGGGTAAGATCCGAAATCACATGAGAAGTTGCTGATTGTATGATTGTCGCCATCAAAATGAATCTTACGCTCAAAGCCCTCATCAAAGTTTACAGGCACATAATTAGTTACGCCCTTCATATCAATATCAGCACCGAGTTTGAACCAAGTCTCGCCACCAAGTTTAGCAAGTGAGCGCATATCAACCATATCCTGAGCAGTCATGATGATATATGGCGCAGCCTCTGTACCCTGGCCTTCAATACCGAAAGACTTGCCGGCAACGATGTCAGCGCGCGCGATAGTCACCTCAGTAGCGACATTTCTGATAACAGAAGCAGACTCGCCCTTATATGCTGTCACCTTGAAACCTGCAGCAAAAGTCTGAGGGAGAATTGCGAAATAATAGTCACCCTTTGCAAATGTACCTGATGCAGCAACAAGCGAAACAGAAGTTGCTCCCTGCTCTGCAACAGCAGCCCAAGTCGGAGCATCAGCAACAGTTACATTGACCGCACCTGCTACAATCTCACCTGAGTTACCCTCGAAGACAACCTTTGTAACATTCTCTGCACTCACATTAACCTTGACAAGACCACATACGTTCTTGAAGGCAAGTTTGGTACCGGCTGCCTGAGCAACTGCAAGATGTGTTGAAAACGAACCAAGTACTGCTGTCTGTTCAGCAGGTAGTTCAGTAGTGATTACGCCTTCTGCAAGAGTTGCATCGGCATCATATGGATACACAGCATAGAACTGTGCGTCTGCAGGAACACCTGTTGCTTCAGTAACGAGAGTCGTAGATGCTCCCGGAGTCTGAGCAGCATAAAGATAATTTGCGTCAGCAGCAAGTACGCTTACCTGGTCACCTGCCTCCCATTCAACTTTTGACTGATCAGCACCTGGCTTGAGAACAGCCTTAGATGCAGCTGAATCAAAACTTGCAGTAAATTTAACTGTACCATCAGCTACAGGAGCATCAATCTCCTTAGCACATGAAACGGCTACCATCGCTACGACAAGAGCCGCAAAATAACTTAACTTTCTCATTGTCATAACATTTTAGAAAATTGTTTCATCTTCGCCCGGATCACCACCGTAGCTTTCATTTTCAGCTCCGCTTAAGCAGAGAATCCCTTCGATGAACAACTCTTGTTCAACTACTGAAGGAGTTTCATAATTTTTGATCATAACTTATATTAGGTTAATAATTTGTATTAGTCAACATATCCAAGTTCCACAACCTTCTTATAGATTGCTGCAGCAAATGCCTTTGCACCATACTCATTAGGATGAATATCGTTTGCATGCGGCCTGATCCAGTACGAATAAGGGATCATTCCGCGCGAAACGTAATCGATATCCTCAGCACGTACATCCTCAACAGATGCTGCAGCACCTGAAAGTACAAGATAATCCTTATAGTTCTCACCGGTAAGCTCAGTGAAAAGATTCACAAATCGGCTGATTGGACGTCCCTCGGCCTCATTTACACCAAAGCCTTTTGCTCCACCGAAGAAGTTCCAGTAGTCATTATTCACATTCCAGGTCTTGACTGTCTCGTGGTTGTGGAAACCAAGTACGATATAGTTCTCTGGTTCCTCAGGGAAAGCGTAATCGATCATTGCACGATACTGATTATAGAGGATATCAAGCGACTTGAATCCACCGTTCTGACCCATGTAGATGATAGTAAGGTCTGGATTACGAAGATTCTTCGCGGCGAAAGTCACCACCTTCGAATATGCTGGAACCTTAACCTCCTCACCAGGATTTGTACGAGTAAAGTGAGTTGCTTTTGTACCATCGATTGTAATCTTACCCTCGACTCTAGCGACCTCATTGCCATTCTCATCCTCAACCACAATCTCCATAGGATTGATCAAAGCAAAACGAGCGATAAGAGTGTAAACAGAGGTGTTGTTAGCATCAGCGTCAGTAAACCAGAAGTTCTTCGATGAATAAAGTCCATCAATAGCTACTGGTGTTGTACCTGCAGGTATTGTAAAGTCCTTTGAGTTGATTACAAGCTGAATACCACCCTGACGAGCAGCAATAGTGTTAGTCACATCACCTGATGATCCACCATTGTAGAGCTGCCAACCGCTTCCAAGCATCTCAATAAGATGAGTTGAATAGTTACATCTGTCATTATGACCATCAAGCTGGCTACGGTTTGTGTAGCTGTCTCCCCACACGACGAGAGTCTTCACCTTCTTATCAGCTGCAGTAAATGTTGTAGCGACATCCATCGGATCCATATAGGTAAGATCACCCTGCTTAGCAGTAAATGAAGACTTAGCCTTACGAGTAAATTCATGCTTGTCGGTCACGATAGTGATTTGTGCATCCTTAATCTCAGTAGGATTGACAAAGATATAGACATCATGAGTTTTGTTAAGACCAAGAACCTCAGCAGCAGGATATGAAACGATCACTCTCTTACATGTTGATGCATCGCCCTGGAATGTAGGTACTGGCTTTCCATTAGAATCAAAATTCACCTTAAATGAACCGACGAGCTGAGAAGATGATGTCAAGATAACATCCTTAAGCACTTCATTCTTGTATGAATCCGATGTATTAGTAAAAGAAACTTTAATGATACCCAACAACTGATTCATATTCATTGCCAATGATGGCATGCCCTGCTCATTGTAGTCAGCGGTAACCTTATCTGAACACATGAAGTTAACTGTGCCATCGAAAGGTGCTCTCTGAGCAATTGGAAGCCAACCATCCTCTCCTCCGTTTTGTTTTACTCCAACATACGGATAGATTGCATAGAATGATGCTCCAGATTTATTCTGTCCTACAGCTGTAAATTCTCCTTGGAACTGATTGTGTTTAAGACCGTCGTTTGAAATCTTTGCAGCATTGACACCCTCACAGATAAGAGACATCGTTTCTCCACCCGAGAATGAAATCTGATTACCATCAATAGAGGTCTTGAGGTCGAGAACGCCCACTGTAACAGGAACTTTTGTAACAGCAGTTTCCATTACATTTTCCTTCACGCACGAAATAGCGAGAAGCGCAGCAAATACGTATAATAGCTTTTTCATTAGAATTCGATTTTATTGTCACCCAACTTCTTGATATTCAATCCGAGAGTAGATCCCTCAGATGCAAAATTCCATACATTCTCATCCCATCCGAGCGTCTTGGCCATCTGAGCAAGAGTAGTTCCTGCAGGAGCTGCCTTACCATGGTATGACTGCTGATGAGTCTGATTAGAATATGATGGAAGAGGTGGCATCGCATTCACGAAATCCTCCTGATCATAAAGCTTTGTAAAGTCATCAAGAAGGATCATATCATATCTTCTCCAACATCCACTATACGTTCCCTTTTCCTGAGCGCAACCAAGAATGGCACCTGGAGCATAGACATTATTAGCATTTCTTGAGCATGAGATGTTTCTGTTCCACGCGATGCAATTTGTTATTGTAGATGATTTCTGAACACGACCAACTATTCCAGCTACTCCTGATGTTGTAGAATGAAGGTCACCAGAAGAGTAGCAACATGACATAGTCAATTTATTTGTAGTTGTTCCTACAAGGCCACCAACCTGCTGTCCCCACGCAGAAATCTTAGCAGCAGAGTAGCAATTTGTAATGGTGTTACCATCATTCATTGCAGCACCGATAAGACCACCGACATACTGTCCCACAGCATGTATAGTTCCTTCAGTAAAACATTTTGAAAGTGTAACCTTTCCACTGGCTCCACCTACCAGACCACCCACATAATTTCCTGTAGTATAGATATCTCCTGAGAAGCCAAAACCTTCCACTGTCAGTTTGGCATTTGCATGAACATTACCCACAAGACCTCCAACCTGATTTCCTGCCATGTTGAAAAGTTTACCCTTAGCATATGAATCAGTGACTGTTGTAGTCGAAGAATAGCCAAGATATGAGATGAATGATGATGAATAATGTGACACACCGGCATCAATATCAGTACATGCCGAACATCCGGAAATCTCAAGAACAGTACCATCTGTGTCGCCAAAGCCGATGAAGCCACCATAGTTACCATTAGTATTTACCGCACCGGTCCTTCCAGACTTGTCAGTCAAAGTTGTACCCTCAAGTACGTGACAGTCTGTCAGTCTGGTCTCAACAGATGAATTCCATCCAATAAAACCGCCACAACGGTTCTTCTGAGACGCATACGACTCTATGACTGCCTTAGATTTACAACCGGTGAATGTAACGATTCCCAGGACCTTACCGGCAAAACCTCCTATATCTGTTCCTCTGGAAGCGAGTTTTACTTCAACACTACAGTTCTCAAAGACCGAAGCATCCTCTACCTGGCCGACAAATCCTCCTGACTTTGCCTCTCCGTTATATGGGACAGTGACTGCTCCCTGGAAAGAAACATTCTTGATCTTTGCCTCCTTAGTAACACCACAAACTCCACCATTAAGTTTCTCTTCACTTATCACAGTAGAATTTGTAATAGTCACATCTTCCAGAACTGCAGGCTTATCTTCCAATCCAACATATCCGGCGATGACACCAGACAGTCCGACAGCAACGATATCAGCCTTGTCAACCTTCAGGTTCCTACATGAACCATAGAGCACACCAAACAGACTTGGATAAGTTTCATAATTACATGTAAAATTACTGATTGTGAATCCCTTACCATCAAAAGAGATCTGCTTGTCATAAGGTTTGACACTGTTGAATGGCACAAAGTCCTTCACATCCTTCATGTCGATGTCAGCACCAAGCTGAACATAAGTAACCTTATCGGCAGTAAGTTGCTCATGCAGTTTACTTAACTGCTCTGCAGTTGTAATCACAATAGGAGCCTCCTCACTGGTTCCGGGCTCTTCCTGATTCTGAACAGGCAATTTCTCGCCACATGAGAACATCACCATGGCTGACAGAAATAATGCTAACGTCTTTTTCATATATTGTTTTTTAGTAATGATTATCACCTGGATAAGCTACAAATTTAATATTTTTTAACAAATGAGACAAATAATAAAATCCCTGACTTTTTACAAAGCCAGGGACTTACTAGTCTACTTGTACCTTAACCTTCTGTGAGATATCTAAGGCATCTTGTGCTGCAACAAAAACGTATTTTCCTTTGTCCACTTCCCATGAGTTTTTGGCCTCATTAAACGAAGCCAGACTTTCCTTCGACACGTACATTGTCACCTTGCAGGTTTCACCAGATGCAAGCATCGGAGTCTTTGCAAAGGCCTTAAGCTCCCTCTCTGGTTTATCAAGCTCGCCCTTTGGAGCCTTCACATAAAGCTGCACCACATCCTTTCCAGCAACCTTTCCGGTGTTCTGCACTGTGACTGTCACATTCCAACCTCCTTCTGCAGCAACAACTTCCATATCCTTAAAGTCGAATGTAGTGTAGCTGAGTCCATATCCGAATGGATAAGCAACCGCCTTTGGTGCGAATGTATTAAAGTATCTGTATCCAACATAGATACCCTCCTCATAGTTAGTGTAGTCGATGTTCTTGACTGTATGAAGAGGTAGTTTTCTATCAGTGAAATGGCGATAGAACGAGTAGTTATATGGCTTGTCAGCAACAGCCTGAGGGAAATTCTTGAATGAAGGTTCAAGCCTGTACTCTGTTGACATTGTTGAAGGAAGGTGTCCGCTTGGATTTACCTCACCGCAAAGAACAGAGGCCACTGTATTTCCTCCTTCCTGACCTGGCTGCCAGCACAAAATTACTGCATCAGCCTTGTCCTGCCATGAAATCATCTCAACGAATCCTCCGACGTTCAAGATAACGGTAAGTGTCTTACCCTTTGCACGGAATGCCTTTGAAACGCAATCAATGAGTTCCTGTTCACGATCAGAAAGGCAGTAGCTATGGTAGTAGTCTCTATCCTTTCCCTCACCAAAAACGCGACCGATTGTAATCATCGCAGCATCAGCAGTCTCTGCAGCTTTCTCAATAAGCTCCACAGGAATGACCTCAATAGCTCGCTCTCTATCAATGTACCACTTATTGTTACCATTGATTCTCTTGCAACGGATTGCCTCTGCGGCCATATAGTCCTTATAGAAAGCATCTACCTCAGGCTCAAGCTTGAAGCCAAGGTTAGAAAGTCCAGTCATAAGATCCACAACATATGGTCTGTTAACATCACCTGAACCTGTTCCACCAGCGATGAAGTCATAAGAAGTAATTCCGAAAAGTGCAATTTCCTGATCTCTTGACACAGGAAGTGCTGTTTTCTCATTCTTCAGAAGCACAACTCCCTCATCAGCGACAGTCTTGCAAACCTTTGCATGAGCTGCAAGATCTGGAGTCTGAGATGGAACATATCCTTTAAACTTAGGAGTCTTGACTACAAGCTGGAGGATTCTCTCAATAGCCCTGTCCACATCAGCCATCGCCAAAGAACCATTATTGATGGCATCAAGAAGTTTCTTAAAGCGGGCATCGCTTCCTGGCTGAATCATCTCATTTCCAGCTCGCACGATCTGCGCATCATCATATCCACCGCTCCAGTCTGTCATCACAGCGCCCTCAAAG
>JAEIGA010009131.1_pt1 | contig 15002 bp, 10 predicted proteins | sample 9270691 | NCBI WGS metagenome assembly JAEIGA01 (sample SAMN17057246, study PRJNA624740) | gut metagenome | biome: biome; isolation source: fecal sample | host: Bos grunniens | place: China: Xizang | collected 2019
GACGTGATGATCGAGAACCTCAAGAACGAGAATCTTCGCGACATCTCGAATGCTCAGAACTGTGAGTATAACATCAACGAGTGCCGCAACCACCTCCGCGAGGAGCACATCGTCAACATTGAGAGCGACAGCTACAACTACCTTACAGGTGTATATTACATGGACGTTCTTGCCGAGCTCGAGAAGATCGGAGACTTCCTTATCAACATCTCCCAGGCTGTTGTAGGAAAGTATGAACATGAGAATTAAAATTACATTCATACTGGCGGTCATGCTGCTTGCGGCGGGCTGCAGGGAAAAGAAGGCAGAGCAGTTTACGGCTCTGCCTTTTCCCGATTTGCAGCTGCCGAGCATGATCACCGGTCAGCAGGAGGCTCTGGAATACATGGCTGTGAACTATTGGAATGGCATAACTGACCTTTCCAGGAACTATCCTTCGGACTCTCTGCTGGTCAGTGGAGTGCGAAGGGGTGATGTGGAGCAGAAGTTCGCTGACTGGACTTCCATCATGGAATATGCCGGTCATGGCGTATGGTCCAAGGCTGTGGGTAATCTCTATGACAGGGCACTTGCCTGCGAGAGGAAGGATACTGCTTCGCAGGTGTTCGAGACCTTTGCCGACCTGTTCCAGAAGTATTACTATGATCCTAATTCCCCTATGAGGAATGAGGATGTGTATTACCATTTTGTATCGCGATATGCTTCTTATGAGGGGCTTTCTGATGCTCTCAGAGGCAAATATGAGCGCGAAGCGCGTCTGTGCGCCCTGAACAGGGTCGGAACCAAGGCGGCTGATTTCAGGTTTGCTGACAGAAGGGGTAAGATGACGAACCTCCACGATTTGAAGGCGGAGATGACCCTTCTGTTCTTCAGTAATCCGGGCTGCGAGGCCTGCATGCAGATTATAAATGTATTGCGTGAAGAGCCTATGATAGCGTCCCATATAGCTTCGGGAAGGCTTGCCGTAGTCAATGTTTACATTGACGAAGATATCCAGGCATGGCGCGATTATATGCCGATTTATCCGGAAGAATGGTATAACGGATTTGATCCCGATCACGTGCTTCGCAGCAATGAAATCTATTGCGTAAGGGCTATACCGTCCCTCTATCTGCTTGACGCAGAAAAAAGGGTCATCCTGAAGGATGCCCCTGAAGACAAGATATTTCAGTATCTTATGTCGCTCTAATTGTTCTGCTTGCGGAACTGGAATGGAGTCATTCCGGTTATCGCTTTGAACCATCTTGAGAAGTTGTAGCTCTGCGGGATTCCGACCCGGGCTCCGACTTCCTCGATTGATATCTTTTCACCGGATCGTAGCAGTAGCTTGCTCTCTTCTATTCGAAGGCTGTTCAGCCATACCTGGAAGGTCACGTTGTTATGCTTGTTCAGGTATGCTGACAGATAGCTCTGGTTTGTACCGATCTGCATCGCTACATCCTTGATGTTGAGGTCTGACTGACAGAACAGCTTGTCCTCAATCCATTTCTCTACCTTAGGACCGAGTTTTTCACTCAGGTCCTTTGTCTTTTGTGCTGCCTGCTTCTCTTCTTCCTTCCTGGTAATCTCTATGTTGCTGGCTCTGATCGCTTCGATCTTCTTGGGCATGAAGTCTAACACCCTATATACGATATATGCATATATTATAGGTATTGTAAGATAATATGAAAGAAGGACAGGTGCGGTGTGGATATAGAATGACACGATTGTGACTCCTGACATGAAGAGCGACATGAAGATCAGATTTCTGATCCATATGATGTTCGGACCATCGTCGTAGAAGTTATCCAGTTCCTGCTGACATTTCCTGTATTCATTCATGCATATAATGAACATTCGCAGGCATTTGATTCCAAAGATGCAGCCGAAAAGTATGGTCATTATCTGTTGGGAAGCAGGCACGAATATGCCTATGAATCCGCAGATGATCATGATTCCTGCCGGAATGAGTCCGTCTATGAAGAAACTCTTGAACTTATAACGTGGGACTTCCATCAAGAATAACATGCATCCGTAAGTCGACCATGAATGAATCAGGGTGAAAGTCACAAGAAGCCAGAATTCAGTATATGATGAGATGCCTTCCCCGATAATGATCCTTATTATGGCATATATGGCAATCGCGCAAAGTCCTGAACCCAATGCAATTCTTGCCTTCCTGTAATATTCTATTCCTTTCTCTTTCGGAATGGAAAGAAACAGTGTGCTGAGACCGAATATGCCGAATATCAAGGCGTATCCGACCTCAAAAAGTAGATAGGTTATATTGCTCATCTATTGTCCTCTAAATAACCTTGCAAAGGTATAAAATTCCTCATTTAATTATTGTATAAGCATAAAATTTAACGCTTACGCAAAATTCATTTATTGCGCTAATAAGAATTTCAGCATAAAGAAACTTGCGTAAACGTTAAAAAATGCGTCTTCAAAAACAATAATTGTGTGGTAAGATAAACAGCTTCGCAAAATTTGCCACGATATCTCAACGCATCTAATTTTGCTCTCGCTGAACGAAAAAGGACACGGGTATCTCCTGTTGTCGACATACTTCTCCTTATAGTATTTAAGGCGTACGTTCAGCTGTTTTGAAGATATTTACTAACAAGATTTGCTGATGAGACGCTATCTAACAATTGCAGTTCTTTCATTCCTCTCTTTTGCAGGAGTCGCTTCCGCGCAGAAGTTTGCTGTGAAGACCAATTCCCTTTATTGGGGAACTGCAACTCCCAACGTCGGACTTGAAGTCGCGATGGCTCCTCGCTGGACATTCGAACTTGCCGGCGGTTATAATCCATGGACTTTAGAAAAGGAGGAGAATGTAAAGGCCAAGCATTTTCTGGTCACTCCAGAGGTCAGATACTGGTTCTGCGAGAGCTTTCAGGGCCATTTCATAGGTGTTCACGGAAACTATACACAGTTCAATGTCAGCGGAATACATATTCCTGAAGTATTCATTCCTGTGGATTCTGACGGATACTTCATCGATGATCTCCAGCATATGCGCAGTCAAGGATGGGCAGCAGGCGCAGGTCTGACTTACGGCTACGCTACTCCGATCGGTCGCAGATGGAACATTGAGTTCAACCTCGGACTCGGATTCTGGTACACGCAATACGATAGATTCGAAAGCAGACCATGCGGTCTATTCCAGGACAGCATCAGTAATTGGGTTTTCGGACCGACGGATTTAGGAGTCTCATTCATTTATATGATAAAGTAAGGAGGAAGGAATATGAAGAAGATATTTGCAGCAGCAGCGGTTCTTTTCGCGATGTTAAACATGGCTGACGCTCAGACAGTCATCATGAATGAGAACCTCACTCACGACGGATCGGTAGTTACAGTTTCCTTTGACGTGGATACGGATGTAAAGGACCTACCATCAAACCGCAAGGAAGTCATCATGCCTTATATATATAATGGAAAGGATACTCTCTGGACGGACATCATCGAGATTTACGGAAAGGGGAGATTCAAGAGGGAAAGGCAGGTCAACCACATCAATGGTGATAAGGATTGGGAACTTGGAGAAAACCAGTTCATGAAGGGACAGGTCTACAGCTACACTGCTCAGGTGCCTCTCAAGAGATGGATGAAATCGGCCAACCTAGGAATCCGCAGACAGATTGTCGGCTGTGCCTGTGAGGAGGAACTTCAGGATGAAAACCTTGCCGAAGGACTGGCGCTGTTCGAGGAACCTCAGATGCCAGCAAGAAGAATCCCTGAATATGTCCTTGCAGATGCAACCAAAGCATGGGATTTCGGACAGGATGAGTTAGAGATTATCTTTAAGGTATCTAAGATAGAGATCGACTCGACAGTTTTCAATAATGAGGTGACATTCGGAAAGATACTCGCAGCGGTAGACAAGATACACTCGGATCTGAATTATAGGATAGATAAGATTGAAGTTGCAGGTTATGCTTCTCCTGAGGGAAAGCCTGGATTCAACAACTGGCTCGGCTACCACAGAGCCCTCGCACTGATCAACTACATCATTGAGCATCGTCCTGAATATGATCTGACGTTGGACAATTTCAGGATAGTTAATGGAGACGAGAATTGGGAAGGACTGAAATGGGCTTTAGAGGATTATGAGTTCGAACATAAGGACAGGGTGCTGGAGATTATCGGAGACGACAGGATACCGTCTGAACTCAAGAAGGACAAGATCAAGTGGATTGATCACGGAAAGACCTGGAAGTTCATGCTTGATGAGATTTACCCTCACCTGAGATGTGCAAGATATCTGGCTGTGTACTACGATTCTACAGATGATCATGCAGTGGAAACGATCAACCAGTCGAATGCCCTTATTCGTGAAGGAAAATTCCAGGAGGCTTACGCTGACCTGAAGAATGTGTCCGATGATGCAAGAGCATTCAACTCGATAGGAGTGGCGTTGATGATGCAGGGGAAATTTGAAGAGGCGATGCCTTGGTTTGAGAAGGCTCTCGAATATGACCACCATGAAGCTCAGAAGAACATAGACGCGATAAACGCAGAATACAGATATGAGGATGAGCAGAGAGCGGCGATAGAGGAATACCTGAAGAAATTTGAATAAACAATTAACCTTAATAAAAATAGCATTATGAAACTTACAAAATTGATGTTGTCTGCTTCCATAGCAGCTTTGGCACTTGTTTCTTGTAACAAGCAGGACACTACCCCTGAGGCACCTAAGCGCCTTAAGACAGTTGAGGTGTCTCTTGAGAATGTAGCAATCACTAAAGGACTAGCTGGACCAAAGATTGAGGCAGGAGATGCGGTAGTACTTAACGATTTCAAAATTTTCCTGACTGACGCATCCGGCAACGAGTATACTGCAAAGGTTGCTGACGGTTCTACAGATGCAAAGACTTACTGGACTGCTGTTGACCTTTCATCTGGTGCAGTTGAGGCATCTTTCCACTATGTAGATCCAAACTGTACAAAGGTTGTAGCAGTAGGTAATCTTGGTGCTGACCTTACATTCGCAGAGTATCAGACGCTGGCTAACCTTAAAGTCGGTGAGCAGCAGGAACAGGACAAGCTCGTCCTTTATGATGTGAAGGATCTCGTAAAGGCAGCAGGACAGCACACTGATACAAATGTTAATGGAACAACTTACGTGACTGAAGTATATGAGGCTGACCTTGTTCTAACACCACGCATCTCTCGTTTCGAGGTTGACGGCTTTACAGTAAAATTCAACTCTGAGCCTAAGTATCAGACAATCAATATCACTCAGATTGCTTTCCAGAACTACTATCCTGAGACTTCTATCATGACAGGAGCTGAATCCGGTACTCTTGTAAACCATATCGCTAATCTTGCTGACCAGTCAGAGGTCTATACTTGGCTTGACACACCGGAAGCAGGCGAAACTCCTTGGTATAGGGATTATTTCGATCTTACAATTACGCCATCGGCGACAACAAAGGACACTCCTCAGCCGCTTGCATACCATCTTTTCTCAAGCACAGAAGCTCCAGTAATGGTGATCAAGCTTCTTGCTGACGGCCAGCCTGCTTATCTCTACTCAAAGGGATTCTATAAGACTGACGGAACACAGGTTGCTGAGTTCGAAGAGGGTAAGATATACCGTATGAGCGCACAGGGTGAGGTTGAGAAGGACGGTTCTATTCCAATCGACGAGGATGATATCGACCCAATGGACAGATGCCTCGAGATCACAGTTGACGTTGTAGACTGGGCAGTAGAGCTCGTTTATCCGGAATTCTAAATAGACTTCAGCAGATGCTGAATTTCTAAACAATATCAATAAATGGCGAAGGGGCCTGGCCCCTGAAGACCAGGTTCCTTCAATATTTATTAAACTCTAAATTTTCAAAAACATACAGATTATGAAATTCAATTCGATAGCTTTAACCCTTCTGGTTGCCGGAGTCCTCTCCACATCCTGCATTAAGGAGGATCATAGCCAGTGTCATAATGTCTACCAGCTTGCCTTGAGTTATCTGGGTGATGGTAAGACAGAGATCTTCCCGGAGAAGATTGACCGCGTGCACATGTATGTTTTTGACGAAAACGCTAACTGTGTAGCGTCTGAGCGGCTTTCTGACGCTGACGTGCAGGCACGCGTGACGACTCTTCCTCCTCTTGAGCCGGGAGATTATAAGATAGTATGTGTAGGAAACGCTTACGAGACAGAAGTGGAGGGTCTGTCATCGGGTAATCTTGAGCAGGTGGTTTTCGCAGCAGAGGATTATGTGGCAGGAAGGACAGTTTCAGGCAACGACCCGCTCTACTGGTCTTCGATAGACTACACTATCGCCCCTTATGATGAGTACAGGCAGATCGAGACTAGGACTACTTATTTTGCCAGCTCGCACTTTGATGTTCTGGTTGAAGTCGAAGGCGTGCCGGCCCTGACCAAAGCCTCAGGCTACCCTACGATAGAACTTGTAGGAGTTTCGCCTCAGACAGATTTCACAAACAAGGCTAAAGGACAGGCAACAACTTACGTGATGGATGCTGTGCATGATGGAGTAACTACACTATCGGCAACCGGCAACATCATGAGACATCGAAACCATGATGAGGTTTATCTCAGACTGGCAGGCTCCTCGGGAGCGTCGCTGGTAGAAGTGAACTTCGCTCAGCACATCGCAAAATACGACATAGATGTGACAAAGCACGAATGTCTGATCCCGTTCAGGATCGAATTTAAATCGGCAAGTATCTCAGTGTCAGTGCCTTCATGGTTCATAGAAAACGTAACTCCAGACTTTTAATCATCCCCGCATATGCAGAAATTCAATAACATAATACTGATTGCCGTAACACTTTTCTCGACTGCCCTGATGTCAGTGAGCTGTCTTGAGAAGGAGGATGTCGCTGTTGACATGCAAGAAGTGATGATACAGCTCAGCGTATCGGCTGAGGGTATGACGAAGTCGGCTCCGACAGCATCGGAGACTGCAATCAACTCTCTGCGCATCTATGCGTTCTATGGAGAAAGACTTGCGGGTTACATTTCAAGAGGTACAGTGCTTCAGGATGACCCTTTCTATATGGACCTCGAGCTTCCGGCTGCAGGATCGCATGATGTTGATTTCTATGTGGTCGCAAACGAGGCTCAGATGGCATATCAGAATGGTGTGGTGACTCTTTCCGAGACTATGACACGCAGTCAGCTTGAGGCCCTCAGGTTTACAGGACTTACTTCCGGCGCAGCACTTCCGATGTACTGCATTCAGAAGGAGGAAATCAATGTAGCTGACGTCACTTCATCAGCAAATACAGAAGCCGGTCACCAGGGACACCTCATTCTGGCAAAGAAGGTAAACTTCCAGCTCTCCCGTTCTCTGGCAAAGATATCCCTCTATGCCGCTAAGACCGAAGGCTCTTCAGCAGCGCCTCAGATCCTCAGCGCAAAGATTCTCGCATCGGGAACAAGAACCTACAGCTATCTTTTTCCACAGTCTCCCGAGACATTGGCAGATGTGGAACCACGCCCGAATGACCGTACGATCCTTTCTTCTGCAGTGAATGTAGGCGCGGAGGTTATCAAGGGAAGTGAGCAGGCAAAGGATGCATCAAATTATGACCTGGTGCTTGCCGATGCGTACTTGCCGGAAGTGAATTCCGAAGACGTGGTGCTCAGGGTGGAATATTCCATGAGTGCAGGTGGCGAGGTCCGCACAGGATTCGTCTACATGCCGAAGATCACCAGAAATACACACTACAAGGTCTGCATCCTCATTAGTGCAGAGGGTCAGCTGATAATAAATTATGAGGTGCTTCCATGGGATGACAATAATACAAGCGATATACATTTCGATTATCCTACCCACTCTTATCTGAGGGAAAGCATCCCGGTGACGGAGTCCGATCTTGCTGCAAGACCGTCCCATCAGGCACAAATGTCAGAGGCGCAGCCGTTCGAGGGGTATTTTCAGATGACCTATCCGGCTAATGATTCCTGGACACCGACGCTTATGGGGCCTCATGCCGGCAATTGCACGGTAACGGTTTTCGAGGTGGATGGAATGACACTGAAGGATGTACCGGAAGAACAATGGCCAGTCGCCGCTTCAGAAAAATGGTATAAGGTGGTAGTGACTCCAGATCCTATGAAGGTAGCGGCCGGAGAGGAGGTGAAGCTGGCAATAACCTATAGGGCGGCAGGATTCGAAACGATAGAATACATGCTCATCAACGGAAGCTACCAGGAATACTACTGGCCGTATGCGGGAGTGTCGCAGCAGGATGCGAACTACGTGATAATAACAATGGTAAACTAAACGGATATGAAGCAGATAATAAATACAATACTGATCTCGGCTCTGGCGGCGCTATCCTTCTCTTGCCAGATGAAGGAAGATATGCCCTTGCGGATGAATGAGAGCATTGTTCTGGATCTTTCGTCTGGTCTTACCAAAGCTGACCATACGTTGACTGAGGCTTTCGTGAATCATATCGACGTATTCATCTTTGAAGCTGTTTCTGGTGCTCCTGCAACAGGAAGACACTACGGAAGATATGTTGTCAACAATGCGTCAAGTCTGACTCTGGATGCAAGGAGAAGTGATTTCGATCAGACAAGGAAGTATTTTGTCTACCTTGTAGCAAACAGCGTTATCGAAGAGTCAGAGTTTGCGACATATACCGATCATAATACTCTTCTCAACAGGATTCAAGAAGACATGAACCTGCATATCACAGGACTGGATGTGGCAAACGCTCCAAGGTATTTCCTTATGGATGCTGTGGCGAAGGATGGAAACGGAAGCTCGCTCGTACAGTTGAATAACGGCAATCCGGCTGACAACACTGTCCTTTCCGCTCAGCTTAAGCGCGCGGCGGCAAAGGTTGTCATCAACATCGAGGCATCGGATAAGGTGGAATTCATGCCGTATACGGTTGCAGATGGTTCAGAGGGTGGTCTGTATTACGTCCGTAATCTTCCATATCAGACCTATCTTCTTGCCGAGGCAAAGGATGCGGACGACATCACTGCCGAGGTTCGCAATACCACCAAGAGTGACAGCGAGTACTTTACCTGGAACCCGGAGACATACAATAAGACTGTGTCCCTCACGACTTATGTATATCCTCACAGCTGGAACAACACAAGTATCCTGGAAGAAGAGACTTGCGTGGTTATGAACCTTCCTTTGAACTTTACGGATGATCAGGGAAACGTGCACGTATATCACAACAGTTGGTACAAGATCCCTATGACCGACGATAAAAAGTTCGAGCGCAATAATTATTACGAGGTGAACATTACCCTTAATCGTCCGGGAGCAGTTGCGGAGTCGACCCCTGTGGATGTCGAGGGAGTATATTACTCGGTTGAGGACTGGATTCCGGTCACAGTGAATGTCGGAGGTGAGACAAGGCCGGATTACCTTCAGCTCAACACCGACCATGTGGATATCTATAATAAGAACTCGGATGACTCTTCATTGAGGTTCGCATCTTCGACTCCGATTCCTTCTGACGGCGTCACTCTTCTGGAGGCTTACTACTACAACTACCTTGACCAGAAGGTGAATCTTCAGACAAACGATCCATATAGAATATATAGCCAGATCAAGGCAACGGCCGAGCAGAATGTGCTTAACGGCGGCATTACCATCAACTCGCCATTCTTTTCAGCGACTGAGGAGTATCACAGCAACGCTATCCGTTATATGAAGTTCAGAGTGCGCAACTCCTCAGGCCAGACAGCTGAATTTACGGTTGCTCAGTATCCTACTCTGTATATCACTAATGAATTAGGAGCATATTCCTACAGGTCGGACTTCGGAGGAACGACATACGAGCAGAGAGGAAATCCGAACTATGCCGCAGTCAACTGGAACTCAGGTTCATGGTCATACGCTCAGCAGGGTTCCATCAACAGCTACTTCTTTGCATCGAAGTTTGTCAATGGAAATGCCAGCTCATCAGGAACGTATGATATCGAAGTGTATTACTGGCCGTCAAGCGGAAGTCGTCGCACGGTGACCGATGGAACATTCAATAATCCTCGTATGTATCATGTCCATGTTACCGCGACTTCGTCAGACTATATAGTGGCAAGACCAAGACTGGATACGGACGGTTTCACTGAGAGCACTCCGGAGAACACGAGACTAGTGTCTCCTTCATTTATGATCGCCTCGCAGCTTGGTGCGACCAATATCCCTTCTACAGGTGGTTTTGGTGGCGGCTTTGGCGGAGGTTTCGGTGGAGCAATCAGAGAACTTCCTGGAGGAATCGATCAGGCGAAACGCCACTGTGAGCTATATGTCGAGGTAGGAGCGGACGGTCAGGTATATGATGACTGGAGGCTTCCGACAGCTGCGGAGATCGATATCATCATTGACCATCAATATAAAAGCGACGCAATGGCAGAGGTGCTTTCGGGATCGAGATACTACTGCGCATATAATATTGAAAGCGGACAGCCGGTCCATACTAAGTCAAGCGAGCGCGGCAGCAGCGGATCATGTCACGTACGATGCATCAGAGATGCTTATTAGAATTTAGCTGAACGAACGAAATAGAGTAGAACCAACAAACGATAACACAATGAAACGATATATAGACATAGCCCTTTCAATCGTCGTAGGCCTCGGACTTACATCATGCGTTGAGGATCTGGCAGGACCTAGAGTCAACATGGTCCCGGAAGGCTATATGACTCTGGATTTTGGTGTGCAGGTGCCGGATATGGCCCAGGTGCAGACCAAGGCTGTTGACCCGGACGGTGGTGGAGTGCAGCAGATGACAGTCTTCTGTTTTGATGAGAATGACCTTTTCATTACAACGGTTACAGCTGACATAGTTCCGACAAATGCCAATCCATCTTTATCCGGAACCCTTGAGGTGACTGTTCCTGATCACACTGTCACAATGCAGCTTGTAGGAAACCAGAACCTAACTTATTTCCGTGAGGACAATTACAGGGGTATGTCTGAGATTGACGTCATGGCTTCTCTGGAGGCTTCTGCAGGCCGTATGATCTATTGGTCACGCAAGACCGTCGAGGAGGTTAAGGCACACAATTCAAACGGTAATCCGGTGCTTCTTCTGAGGAACCAGGCAAAGATCACCCTCAATGTTGAGGCGGCTGCAGGATTTCAACAGAAAGGATGGATTGTTGTGAATTCCAATGCATTCGGAACAGTGGCTCCTTATTGTCCGGAACATGGTTTTGAGGCACCTCATTACATCGATAGACCGTTTGTGACTCTGCCGGAGAACACCACCAAGCTTGGTGACTTCCTTGATGTGAGAACCAGCGATGTGGAATATATCTTCGAGACTGAAAATACAGTCGATTCTCCGATCGATTTCATCGTGAAGGGATCCCAGAACGGCGGCGAGGAGCTCTATTATAGAATATCTATCATCGATCAGAACGGTGAGTATCTCCCGATTCTCAGAAATCATCACTATACTGTAAACATAACTGGTCCTCTCTATTATGGGCAGCCTACATTTGCAGAGGCTCTCGATGCACCTGCAACCAACAATGTATGGGTTTCTGTTTCTGATGACATCAACAGCCTTACAGACGGAGTCAACACTCTCTCTGTAGATAATACCCATGTGGTCATCGGAGAGGAAGAGTTCAAGAATCCAAATGAGTATTATCTGTATTACACGCTTTCGACAACAGGCTCCGAGGCGCTGACAGCTGCGCAGGTATCATGGATCGAGGGAAACAATGTGGCCATGTCAGCTTTTGCTCACACGTTCGATGCGGCTACCGGAAGAGGAACCATCTGCGTGGAACTTAACCCGATGGGAGATCTGCAGAAGAGGGAGGGAACTCTCCTGGTGAAGTCAGGCCGTCTTTCAAGAAAGATAAAGGTCGTAACCGTGAAGGAGCAGAAGTTCGAGCCGGCGTGGATCACTACGAATGTATATGGTGCCGGTACCGGTGAGAACATCACCATGATGTTTACGATCCCTGAGGATTGCCCGCAGGAACTTTTCCCGATGGATGTACTGATTTCTGTAAATGATATCGATGTTCGTAACGAATCCGGTATGGTGCTTCCTATCATCACAGACAGCGACGACAGATATGGTGAGGATAATGGTATCGGTTATAAATATGTGCTTACTGTTGAGGGAACGGGCAAGCAGCGTGTGTACCTTGAGACAATTCTTGATCACGCAGAGGCAGAGACCGTGAACCTTACCATTGAGGCCAAGCATTTCGAATCCTTGACAAAGACTGCCATATTCCGCTCGGAGACTGACTACAGCATCATTCTCGACAATGTGAGACACTATTCTGCGGAACTTCCACAGGATGAGGTCATCTTCTATTACCTTGTGCCTCAGAAGGTCAATGCGCCGGTAGAGATCGAGACTCACCTCGGTGAGAACGCCGTATGGAATACAGGTACCCAGCAGTATGACTATACTCCGATAGACCCTTCGTCCGAGGATGAGTTCCTGTTCTACTCAAGATATCTGAATCATAATGAGGATCCGGGAATCGACCATTATTTTAACTTTACTGAGGTGAATCAGTCACAATGGTCGACAGGAGGCAGGGTTCATCTGTTCACCAGGACTTCTCTTGCTCCTACAGCGGATAAGGGGGCTGTCTTCCATCTCTTGACTAATGCCCCGGTAAGTGCCGAGGTGGTGCGTATAGCTTCCAACCCGGAGGCAAATGGAAACCATTATCGTTCAGCGGTGTTCGAGCTTGCCAACTATCATCCGTTCCACTTTGCTGCTCAGATCAATGGTCAGGGTACCGTAGTAGAGGGCGATGCTCCGGAGGTTGTGGAGAATGTGATGCTTGATTATATGCCTAATCAGGATGTATACATCGATATCGACATAACAAGCTTCAAGTCAAGTATCCGTGGTGAAGATGGTACCGGTATTCTCCCAGACAGCGAGCAGGTGTCGGTGGATCCTTTTGGAACAGCATTCGATATTTATATTGATGCTCCTATGCTTAAGCTTGACGAGACGTCCGAGCTTGTCACCAGCGGGAAACTGGAGAAGCACCCTTTGATCGAAGGCAGGTTTGTATATCATGTTGATGCTTCAAGAGAGGCGGAGAGAGCTTTCGGAAGTGCAGCGGCAATATCTGAAGACAGCAAGGCTGTGTCGCAGGCGGGAGAGCGTAAGAGACTGGCCTTCAAGACCAGAAGCGTCGTTACGGCAGGTGATGTTACCATAAGTTCTGACGAGTCGAAGGTTGTGTTCTACCAGAAGACTTTCAAGTTGCAGAACAACTCGATTGTCGGCAGGATCGCTTATCGTTCGCCATCTGGTGTGATTGAGGTACCGGCAGGGTCATTCGTACCGTTCGAGATGCTTCCTACATATAACCGTATCGGAACAGTGACCATAGGTGATTCCGGAGCGTTCGAGCTTCGTCTCCGTAGCGAGTATAGGTATGACTGGGCAACAGATGATGTGAAATTCCAGTTTACAGACCATAATGGTGTGATTTATGAAAAGACCTTCGACAGTTTGAGCGCATTGAATGCTTCGCTTGGAGGTCAGATCATTCTGGAACCGGTAAAGTAACCACACAGGAAAACAGCCAATCTACTCTAAATATCGTTCAGCAGAACCACCCATGGCTGAGTCCATTAGGACGGGGTGGTTCATTTTGCGTGTTGATCGTAGCGACCTTTGTGTTTTCTAACAATTATTGTTAATTTTGTTAGTTCTAACACAATCGACTATGACTATCACTAAAGAACTTTGGGCAACTTCGCCTTGCGGAAAGGAAATCTTCCTATATACCCTGAAGAACGAGTCAGGGGCATACGTTCAACTTTCAAATCTCGGAGCCGGCATCGTTTCTATTGTTGTTCCGGACAAGGAAGGCAATCTTGCTGATGTTGTCCTCGGATATCCGGAGCCTGCAAGCTATTTCGGAGACGGACCATGCTCGGGCAAGATTCCGGGCCGTTATGCCAATCGTGTCGCTCTCGGAAAGTTCACTCTTGACGGAGTGGAGTACACTCTTCCTGTAAACAATGGTCCTAACCATCTTCATGGTGGTCCTGAGGGTTTCCAGAATAAGGTTTGGGAAAGCCGTGAGCATGAGGGTGGTGTCGAGTTCATGTATTATTCTGAGGACGGTGAGCAGGGCTATCCTGGTGCAGTAAAGACCGTTGCACGCTATGAGTGGACAGAGGAGAACGAACTTCGTCTCACTCTCACAGCCGAGTCTGATGCTCCGACCGTGATCAACCTCACAAACCATGCATATTTCAATCTCAACGGCGAGGGTAACGGTGATATCCTCGGCCATATCTTCACATTGAACGCTTCTGAGTACCTTCCAACCGATGCCACTCAGATTCCTCTTGGAGAGAGCGCTCCGGTAGCCGGAACTCCGATGGACTTCGTTAACGGCAAGCCTATCGGACAGGACATCAAGGCTGATTTCGAGCCTCTTAAGATCGGCAAGGGATACGACCACTGCTGGGTCATTGATGGCGCCGAGCCAGGCCAGATCCAGTTCTGCTGCGAGCTTTACGCTCCGGAGAGTGGTCGTGTTCTCGAAATGTATACAACCCAGCCAGGCGTGCAGGTCTATACAGGAAACTGGCTTTCAGGCTGTCCTGCGGGCAAGAACGGACATGTGTACGAGGATTATACTGGTGTTGCTATCGAGTGCCAGAACTATCCTGATGCGCCTAACAAGCCGGAATATCCTTCATCAGAGCTCCGTCCGGGCGAAGTTTATGAGCAGGCTATCATTTTCGCATTCTCTGTAAAATAATTATCAACAGATACTTCACTTCGTTCAGTATGACATTATTACGTCATTGCGAGGAACGAAGTGACGTGGCAATCTTTATGATTTAATGAAACAATACCTAGATCTATTACGTCGCATCCGCGAGACCGGAACAATGAAGTCGGACCGCACAGGCACCGGCACGCAGAGCGTGTTCGGCCACCAGATGCGTTTCGATCTCAGCGAGGGATTCCCTCTTCTGACAACCAAGAAACTTCATCTGAAGTCAATCATATATGAACTCCTGTGGTTCATCGCAGGCGATACC
>JAEIGA010009132.1_pt1 | contig 15002 bp, 10 predicted proteins | sample 9270691 | NCBI WGS metagenome assembly JAEIGA01 (sample SAMN17057246, study PRJNA624740) | gut metagenome | biome: biome; isolation source: fecal sample | host: Bos grunniens | place: China: Xizang | collected 2019
AAGGCTCCATTCCGCCGTGTAACCATGACAGATGCTATCAAGGAGAAGACAGGTTACGATATCACAGGTCAGTCAGAGGAGCAGCTTCGCGAGGCATGTAAGCGCCTCAACGTGGAGATTGACGACACCATGGGTAAGGGTAAGCTTATCGATGCTATCTTTGGTCAGTACTGCGAGGAGGATCTCGTGCAGCCTACCTTTGTCACCGACTACCCTATCGAGATGTCACCACTCTGCAAGCGTCATCGCGACAATGAGGATCTCACAGAGCGCTTCGAGTTGTTCGTAAATGGCAAGGAGCTTTGCAACGCATACTCGGAGTTGAACGACCCTATTGACCAGCTAGAGCGCTTCCAGGAGCAGATGCGTCTCTCAGAGAAGGGTGATGATGAGGCTATGACTATCGACATGGACTTTGTTCGCGCCTTGGAGTATGGTATGCCATCATGCTCGGGTATGGGTATCGGAATCGACCGTCTTACAATGATGATGACTGGCGAGACATCTATCCAGGATGTATTGTTCTTCCCTACCATGCGCCCAGAGAAGAAGGTTGTTGCTGATAGCGAGGAGGTGTATACCGAGGCAGGCATCCCTGCAGAGTGGGTGGCAGTTATCCAGAAGATGGGTTACATCACCTTGGAGGCCTTCGAGAACACAGCCAAGTCGGGAGGCATGAAGCTCTTTAACGATCTTTGTGGCTTCAACAAGAAGAATAAGTTGGGTCTTGGCACTGCCGAGGTTAAGGCATGGATTGAGGCTCGTAAGGAGTAATAAACTAAAACATTATAGATATGAGAAAGAAGATTGTAGCAGGTAACTGGAAGATGAACACACTCCCAGCAGAGGGCGTGGAGTTGGCAAAGGGCGTTGCAGCAGGACGTAATGAGGTTTGCGACTGCGTAAATATCATTGTATGCCCACCATTTACCCATATTCATAGCGTTGTTGAGAGCCTTAAGGGTTCAAATGTAGAGGTTGGCGCACAGGATTGTGCTACCGAGGTTAAGGGAGCTTATACAGGCGAGGTATCTGCAGAGATGATTGCAGCACTAGGCTGTAAGTATGTCATCCTTGGCCACTCGGAGCGTCGTCAGTACTATGGTGAGACATCAGAGACCCTTAACAAGAAGATGTCTCGCGCATACGAGAATGGCTTGACACCTATCTACTGCGTTGGTGAGAACCTCGAGGAGCGTGAGGCAGAGCGTCATTTTGAGGTGTGCAAGAGCCAGATTGAGGAGGTTGTTTACAACCTCACCGAGGAGCAGTTCAAGAACCTTGTTATCGCCTACGAGCCAGTATGGGCTATTGGCACTGGCAAGACCGCTACTGCAGAGCAGGCAGAGGAGATTCACGCCTACATCCGTGAGGTGTTGCGTGCGAAGTTTGGTGCAGCAGCAGAGGAGTGTCCTATCCTCTATGGTGGTTCATGCAAGCCATCTAACGCTGCCGAGATCTTCTCAAAGGAGAATGTAGATGGTGGCTTGATTGGTGGCGCAGCCCTCAAGGCAGAGGACTTCCTCGCTATCGGCAAGGCATTCTAAAGTGTAAAAGCACTATAACAGATAGAGGGGCTGACTAAAAAGTAACTTAGCCAGCCCCACTCATAACTTAAGAGAGTGAATAAAAAGATGTAGTTTTAGGCTTGCGAAGCCCGAAAAAGCGGAGTTTACTGAGCGTAAATGAGCATTTTGAGGGCAAGCGTAACGACAAAATACACTTTTTATTCACTCTCTCTATACTTTATGCACTCTAGACACCTATCTCTTACGTAGCTTAACAACATTCTCCACATGGTGTGTATGTGGGAACATATCTACAGGCTGAACAGCTAGAATCTCGTACATGTCATTCAATATAGCTAGGTCACGAGCCTGCGTGGATGGGTTACAACTAACGTATACCATACGCTCTGGTGCAGCACGCTTTATAACCTCCAACACTCGCTCATCAACACCCGCACGTGGAGGGTCTAGGATTATGACATCGGGGCGGCCATTACGCTCCACAAACTCATCGCTCAACACATCCTTCATATCACCAGCATAGAAGGTGGTATTCTCAATGCCATTTAACTGTGAGTTGATAACAGCATCTTCAATAGCCTCGGGAACATACTCCACACCTACAACTCTCTTTGCTCTACGTGCGCAGAAGTTAGCGATAGTACCTGTACCTGTATAGAGGTCGTAGAGGATATCATCCTGCGTAAGCTCGGCGAACTCACGTGTAACCTTATATAGCTCGTATGCCTGCTCGGAGTTGGTCTGATAGAACGACTTTGGGCCTACCTTAAACTTCAACCCCTCCATCTCCTCGATGATATGATCCTTTCCTGCAAAGCATATAGGCTCACGGTCACCCAACGAGTCATTCCACTTGTCGTTTACCATGTAGATTAGCGATGTAATCTCTGGGAACTCACCCTGAAGGTATGACATTAGGGAGTTGATACGCTCCTTATCATCTTCGTTGAAGACCACGATAACCATAACCTCACCTGTAGATGCGGTACGGATAACCATGGTACGCATAAGGCCCTCATGCGCACGTGCATTATGGAAGGAGTAACCATTATCGATGCAGAACTGCTTTGTAGCAAGACGTATACGGTTCGAGAGGTCTATCTGTAGGTGGCACTTGTTGATATCCAACACCTTATCAAAACATCCAGGGATGTGGAAACCTACAGCAGGCGCAGCATCTATATCTGCTCCCGAGGCAATCTCCTCGTAGGTAAGCCATCGCTTATCAGCAAAGGTAAACTCCAGCTTATTGCGATACTCGCGTATCTTTGCGGAGCCGAGACATGGGCGCACTTCGGGAATATCGAGGTGGCCGATGCGCACTAGCTGATCCTCAACCTGCTTGGTCTTCTGCTTCAGCTGCTCCTCATAGGGAAGATTCTGCCACTTACAACCACCACAGATGCCAAAATGTTCGCAGAAATGCTCCACACGCAGTGGCGACTTCTCAACATATCGCACCACAACACCCTCCATAAATCTACGATGATGCTTACGTATCTGCACATCAACGACATCTCCAGGCACTGTCATAGGCACGAAGACAACCTGATTATCAACCTTTCCCATTGCCTTACCCTCGGCAGCAAGGGTGGTTATATGTAGGCCCTCAATAAAGGGTAAATCCTTTCTTCTCTTTCCCATAATTCTAAAATGCTTTTGTTCTATTCTCCTCGGCATCCTTCTCAAGGATATCATCACCCTCCCAGTCGAAATACTCAAACTCGCTACAATCACCAAGACGGAAACGTGTGTAGGTGATAGGGAGCCCCATGGCCACAAAGCGTGTCTCGTATGCAGTCTTCACAGACAACACCTCATCGGCATACCCCGAGCCATAGATATCATCATTCTGCACCTCCACATCGAGACCTAGACGCTCGATAACCGCTGCAGTATAGTTATAGAGATGCTTCGAATCTGTCTTTAGGTTTATAACACCATCCTCGGTAAGGAAACGCTTATAGTTAGCCAAGAAGAGTGGTGAGGTGAGACGCTTCTTGGCCCTGCGGCTCTTGAGCTGTGGGTCGGGGAAGGTAATCCATATCTCCGACACCTCGCCGGGAGCAAAAAACGAGAGGATAAACTCTATGCGTGTGCGCACGAAGCCTACATTTCCCATACCTCGCTCGGTAGCGGTCTTGGCACCACGCCACATACGCGCACCCTTGATATCGATACCGATGTAGTTCTTATTGGGGTCACGCTCCGCAAGGGCTATGGTATACTCTCCCTTACCACAACCTAGCTCCAAGACTATAGGATTGTTGTTATGAAAGAAATCCTCATGCCAGCGACCCTTCAATGGGTGATCCTTGTGAAATATATCATCAAACTCTGGCTGAACCATACACTTAAAGGTGAGGTTTTCAGCAAATTTTCGTAGTTTATCCTTTCCCATATATACGTTAAATGGATTGATCGTTTACTCCTTCTCGGTGTGAGATTCACTAATTACAATACCCACCGAGCCAATACCCTTCACAGCATGCTGCGGCGTTAGACGAAAGATATATCTACCCTTGGTGCCAAGCACAGCACGGCGACGGTAGACAAATGTCTGCTCCTCGGGACGAAGATTGCCAATATGTGGAATATGAAGTGTAAATGGCTCCTCAACAACCAACGAGTCGGGAGTTATACACATAATATCCATAGCTACAGAGTCGGCAACATATCCCCCATCGTAGCGCACCGTGATAGCTATATCGCGCTGCGTGAGGCTATCTACATTGTCGTAGTAAAACTCCTCACAAAGACTCCATACTCCTGTGGGGGTATCGTGCATGACAACGCTACGTTGTGGCGAGCTACACGCCACAACAAGTACTGTCATTATCGCTGCGACTATTATCTTCACCGCTCTCATCACACACACTATTTATCGCCCTCGTTTCTCTCGCCACCTCTATTTTGGCCATCGCGGCGATGAGCTCTATGATGATGATTTCTGCCACGGCGATCACCACGGCGGTCGCGATGTTCGCGGCGCTCCGAGCCACCATTCTCACCTTGCTGCTCCTCGCTACCCTCTATCTTCTCGCCCTGCTCGGCTCTCTCACGGCGGTCATTACGGTCGTGGTGACGATGGTGACGGTGATTATCACGCTGGCGGCGCTCCTCGCTCTCACCACCCTCCTGTGGCTGTGGCTCGGCGCTAGGCTGTGTCTCTGCAACATCTGCCTCTCTCTGGTTTACATTTCCCTCACCACGCTCATCTCTATTTCCGCGGTTACGCTTGTTCTTCTTGCGCTTACTCTTGTTGTCGAAACGTGTGATGCTATCCTCCTCGCTGCGGAATGTAGGCTCCACAACTCTCTTCTCCTCCTGGCTACCAAGCAGTGTCTCGGCCTTCTCACCAGCACGGTTGATAGCAATAATCTCCCTAACACGCGACACAGGGAGTGTTGTGAGGTTTGCGATGGTATTCTTACTTGTTGAGAATGACATTGTACCTGCCAACGGATCTATCTTTATGAGGTAATACTCGCCATCCATGGTCTGCAGCGGCTCACGAAGACGTGGTATAGTGCGCCTTGCATCAGCATAGGCATCATACTCATACATAAGACAACACTTCAACTTTGAACACTGACCTGCCAACTTCTGTGGGTTTAGCGATATCTCCTGCATACGGGCTGCATTTGTCGTAACACTTGAGAAGCTCGACATCCACGATGCACAGCAAAGCTCTCGGCCACATGCGCCAATACCTCCGATACGTCCTGCCTCCTGACGCGCTCCAATCTGCTTCATCTCGATACGAATGTGGAAACGCTCGGCAAAGACCTTGATAAGCTCACGGAAATCGACACGCTCATCGGCGATATAGTAAAATATAGCCTTCAACTTATCACCCTGGTACTCCACATCGCCAATCTTCATATTTAGGCCCATGTCTGCAGCAATCTGTCGCGATGCAATCATCGTCTCATGCTCCAAGGCTATAGCCTCCTGCCAACGCTCTATATCATAGGGACGTGCCTTGCGATATATCTTCTTAAACTCGCCATTGTGAGGGTTGAAACCTACACGGCGCATCTGCTTGGCCACCATATCTCCGGTGAGAGATATGATACCTATATCGTGTCCTGGCTGCGCCTCAACAGCGACAATGTCACCACGCTTAAGGTCGAGGTTATTGACATTCTGATAGTATGAACGGCGGGTGTTCTTGAATCGAACCTCGAAGATATCTGTAGGAATATTTACAGGATACTCCTCGAGCCAGTCTGTTTCGTGGAGCTTATAGCAACCCTCCGCTGCGATAGCCTCTATCTCATCGCCACAGTCACAGAAGGTACATCCACGTCCTATCTCTGGGATATGTTTTTTACAACAACTCATTATAGTTAGTTATGCTTTAGTTACATTATATATACAAATCGGGGTAAAGATACAAAAATTTTATATAATATAAAATAGCAAACCATGGTTACGGCCCTAGTTTTCACCTTTTCCCCTATTTGCAAAGCGTAGAGAGATACTAAAGGAGTAGAGACGAGGGTAGCCATAGGTTATACGATTGGCAAATGGTTGCAACGCCCCACCATTGGGTACCGATAGTCGCTGCACACGATTTTGCTCAAATCCTCCGCTAACACTACTTTGCCCCAAAAGGTTATGGATTGAGAACTGAAAACCAAGGGATATATCATTAAAATTGAACCACTTGGAGAGAGATATATCTATACCAAAGGTATCATCGAAGCGCTGCTGAAACATAAATTCTTCGCGTTGCAGGGCCGAGGATGTGCTATTAAACACCCTCTCCGTGCGCCGCACATACGAAGGTGCGGCATGACGCCCTCCTACATAATAGCCAGCTATTTGAGCCATCCACCCCGAGTGGCGAAACGAGATATCGCCATATACCGAAATCTCGGGAGTTCCTGTCCTGCAACCCTCGATATTTGAGATTGTCGTAGCAAGATGTGCATTGCTGGCATCGGAGTATAGCAACACCCTTGCCGAATCGGTATAACGACTTGCGAGGGCTGTAGCCATGAACAACGAGGAGAGATAGCGCGACCACTCTATACTCGCCTTAACCTCAACACCTCCAACAAATCTATCAACTCCGCTAACCACGCAATCTACATACTCCGATGAGAGGTCATCAAAGTAGTGTAACACATCGCAACCATCTGCACTATAGGATGCAAATAGTGTTGCCGAGAGTAGCAACTTATTGGTTATTAGGTAGCTATAGCTACTCTCTACAGCGATAGTATGTGCGAGGGAGAGGTCGTTTACTATGCGATTGTTATACTCGCTCTGCAGAAACATATCCTCACTCTCGGGCGCGGAGCCACGCACCATAAACGAGGCACCAACACGATGATTATATATGCCATGCTCCCAGCTAGCTGCGATATGATATGGTAGCATCTTGATAGTAGAGGAGCGACCTAATGACCCTGCACCAGAGAATAGCTCCTTCTCATAAAAACCTCTACGGCGCACACCCTCGGTAGATGTTGAGACGGATACGCCCACACCACCACTCTTATATCGCCATGAGGCCCTAGCAAAGAGCATCGCCGAGAGGCTACTGATGCGATAGTCATAACCAAAGCGGTCACCCTCCACCACCCTTCTATTGGGAGTCAAAAGATTGTTTTGCAGATTATTAGAGTAGGTAGCATCGTTGATAAGATAGTAATCCTTGTCGATAATATGACTACCGCCCAACAGGTCATCCATCACCTGAAAGCTTCGCACCTCATCATAGTAGAACTTTACACCTCCCACAATATCTACGCTCGCCAGGCGACTACTAATAGATGCCGCGAGGGCTACGTGTGAGAGATTTTCACAGCGCCTCACCACAGCATAACGTGAGTGACCATCCATCTGCAACATATTAGTATAATAGAGGTCATCCCAGTCGATTTGCGTAAACCGAGTATCATTATTCACCCACGCCTCGGTAACCTCCACCTGTTGAGAGTCATCGCTATAATAGGATGGCATATAGCGATAGTTATCTGGCATGGGAGTCACAGCGTCAAACCACGTAAGCGAGGTGACACCCTGCCACTCAAAGCCTATGTTTGTAGCGAGATGGAGCGTTGTGGCAGATGTAAGCCTATAGTCCCAAAGAGCTATGATGTCGGGACGGATATTATTCGAAACTCTAGAGTTACGCACCTTGCCATGTTGCAAGCCCCAAGATGGATTATAGAGGTTGTTGTTGAGGAGCGAGAAGGCCTCCTCGGTAGATGATTGACGCAGGCCCCTATCGTTATATGTTAGCGTGGCGGCCACGAAGAGACTATGTAGGCGATTAAAGTAGGAGGCCTCCACACCACAATCTACAGAATTGGTGTATACACCCTCAACATAGAGGTCGCGGCCCGTGCGAAAACGAAGATTATGACCTATCACCCACCCTCCATCAACACGCACACCATTGCTCATGGGTAGCCACGTAGCACGGTGGCTCACACCACCCACATAGCTTCGCCCCGAGAACTCGGCACGTATGCGATGCTCCTCACTGCGCCAATGACGCTCGCGGCCAACAAGAAACTTTGTGGTGGAGAGTGTAGACCCCGAATATAGTGAGCCACCAACGCCCGAAATCTTTTCACTAGCCACACCAAGGTAGAGGAGATTATGAGCCACGGAGCGCCCCACAGATATCTCACCAAGGAGGTAAGACTCCTCATCGCTACGCTCACCGCGCTCCCTATACCCAGCTAGGGATAAGGTGCGGCGCATATCCCAATCTCTTATCGCAAAAGCCGCGGCAGAGATAACCTGTGTATGAAGCGTATCTGCAACGGGGAGGAGTAATTCAGGCTCATCGTCATAATATTTATAGGCCCGATAATCATAATCAACATCTTGAGCTACAGAATATTGCACACTACAACCTAGCATAAATATCATAATAAGCACCCAAATATAGGTACTACTCCTTGCATTACGATTTACGCTAGCCATTCTATTACTATAACCCTATTGATTCGCCCACTATAAGCTAAATATCTCCTTTGCCGTAGCCGTGGTGACGGCATCTACCCTCTCGGGAGTTGTGCGATGTATCTCCGCAATCTTGCGACACACAAACTCCACATAGGCGGGTTCGTTACGCTTACCACGATGAGGGACAGGCGTAAGGTATGGCGAGTCTGTCTCAAGCAGCAATAGCTCCAACGGCAAATCAACGACAACCCTATCCATACCGCTATTCTTGAAGGTCACAACACCTCCAATACCAAACGAGAACTCGCCATTGCGAAGAAGCTTTCGCGCCATATCCACATCGGCAGCAAAGGCATGAAAAACACCACGAAGGCCGCGACCACGATATATAGCTACGGCATCGAGCATCTCCGTATAAGCATCGCGCGTATGTATCACCACGGGCTTATTATACTTTATCGCCAGCTCTAGTTGGGCATGTAACACCTCGCGCTGCGTGTTGTAGAAATCGCGGCTCCAATAGAGGTCAAGACCTATCTCACCAACACCATACAGCGGTGTAGGCGCCTCACGCATCAAGCGCTCCACCATATCTAGCTCCTCGCGCCATCGGGGGTTATCATTTACAGATGTTGGGTGCAATCCTACCATGGCCTTGCATCGTGTGGGATGCTCCTGGGCAAGGGCAAACATACGTCCTCTACTTTCGGAATCTATATCTGGCAGAAGCATCATCTCCACACCAGCATCCCACGCTCGCTGCAACGTCTCGGCACGGTCATCATCAAACTCCTCGGAGTATATATGTGAATGGGTATCTATCATAACACGCCACGTTATACATTATAATATTATAGTCGTTAAATCTTCTCGTATCTCTGTCCTGGGAGAGCGCGAATAAGGCCACTCATCTCCAGCTCCAAGGTCACCATCGACAACTCACCAATAGATAGTCCTGTGGTGTGTTGTAGCTCCGCCCAGTTTACGACATCGCTGCTTGCAATGGCATCTAGCACCAGCCTCTGCTGTGGCGTGACACCCTCCTGCGACACCTCCACCTCTAATGTTTTAGCTCTCTCCACCTCACAAGAGGCCCAACCCATATCCTCGATGATATCATTTACCGTAAGCACCATGCGTGCCTTGCCACTTCGTATAAGGTTGTTGCTACCCATCGAGGCACTATCTGTAATACGCCCAGGCACAGCCATCACAGTACGATAGTAGCCATCCGCGATATCGGCAGTTGCTAGAGAGCCTCCAGATATCGGTGACTCCACAACAAGAGTACCCATGCTCAACGCCGCGATAATGCGATTACGCGAGATAAACATCTTGCCATTCTGCTTGGACTGGGAGTGTAGCTCCGAGACTATAGCACCGCCACTACGCAGAATCTCATCGGCCAACGCACGATGGGGCGCAGGGGTCACCTCGGGGAGGATACTTGCCACGACAGCCACCGTAGTTGCGCCATGTGACAACGCCGCACGATGACTCGCTGCATCAATGCCATAGGCCAATCCACTTACGATGCAGAGGTCATCTACACTATCGCACAAACCACCTACCAAGCGCTCCACAACATGTAACCCCGAGGGCGACATCTCACGTGTGCCGACTACGGATAGTGTACGTTGCGACAAAGCCTCCACATTACCCTGCACAAAAAGCACATGGGGTCTATCGGGAGTTTCGCGCAAGAGCTGCGGATAATCGCTATCTTGCGCAGCGATAATACGAATATCATGCTTACGGCAATAGGCAATTTCGCGCTCCGCATCTCTGAAGCTCTCTTTTGAGGCTATCTGCATGGCAACATCACCACGCACGCCATATCGCTCAGTAAGCTCCCCTGCAGAGATACCAAAGAGCGTCTCGGCATCGCCCACAGCATCTAAAAGCTGTGCTATGCCGCGACTACCCAAACCTCTGATATACAAGAGTGCAAGATCCTCTATCGTCATACTTGATGTGTAATAGTGAAGGTAACACAAAGTCGTAGAGTACGACTTTATGATAACAAAGTTATGAAAAATTATGATATAGCAACATCCATCTCTAGAAAAAATAGCATTGTTCACAAAACTTTCGTACTTTTGTAGCAGCAAATATTTACACTATGAAACGACTATTTAGAACACTTCTAGTAACGCTCATCGTAGCACTGACATTTACAGGCTGCGAGAAGGACCCAAATCTTACCACCGACACCCCAAATACAGAGCAGGGTGAAGGCGAAGACGACCCACTCCCCACACCCCCCTATGATAAACCAGATACCTCATGGGCAGAGGGCGAGCTAGCATGGGTTTTCGACATGAATGTCATATCGCAAATCCATATCAACGTAACCGAGGAGGAGTGGAACGCACTACTAAAGGAGTATGACCGAGATAGCAACACTGCAGCATACATCCACTGTGACGCCACGTTTACATCAAAGGGCGAGACTCACAACTTTGAGGATGCAGGACTTCGCCTACGTGGTAACACCTCACGCCGCCGCCCAGAGGGAAATGGCGGAGAGATGCACAAGCGAGATAACGCCGACTGGCACCACTGCCACTTTATGCTCAACCTCCGCAAGTATCAGAAGGATGATGCTCACGAGCTACGTAACGTGCGCAAGATACACCTAAAATGGCACAAGGACGACCCTGCATACTGTCGTGAGCTATATTGCTATGACCTCTTCCGCCGCTTTGGCATCTGGACTGCAGCATACAGCTCTTACTGCCGCCTATGGATTCATGTAGAGGGCGATAAAGAGCCTGCATACTATGGCGTATATGAGATGATTGAGGCGATAGACGACAAGTATGTCAAGAGGCGTAAGGATCTCTTTGGCGACCACAACCACAACCTATGGAAGTGTCGCTGGGGTGCTACGCTAAACTACAACGATATTCATGGAGCCTCTATCCACTATGACGATGACTCGGGAGCTAATTACACCTACGAGCTAGAGAGCAACATTGAGAACTTCGAGGCTGCAAAGGCGCAGCTCATAGAGTTCTCCAAGAACCTCACACAGCTACAAGGTGAGGAGTTTCACGACTGGATAGCAAAGGTGTGTGATGTACCACTTCTACTTCGCACCTATGCTGTAAATGTTGTCGTGGGAATGTGGGACGACTACTGGAATAACAGCAACAACTACTACATATACTTCAACTCATCGGATAAGAACGAATACAAATTCTTCTTCATACCTTTCGATTACGACAATACACTTGGTACATCGAACCACTGTGGCGTGCAGAGCGACTCGGGCCGCCACGACCCACTTAACTGGGGAGATACAAACAAGAATCCTCTTATTGGAAAGATACTGAAGTATGATGATTATCGCAAGATATATGTCGAGGCGCTAAACATGCTCTGCGACCCTGCGAATAAGCTATTCCACTACCAGTCATCAATATCGCGAATCGAGCAGTGGCACAACATGATTCGTAACTATGTTGATAACGACACCGAGGAGGATTGCGAAATTAAGGATCGCCCTGCAGGTTGGGGTAACATCTACGACTATCGTATTCTCAACGCTAGCTCATCTATGAACTTCTTCAAGGTGAAGGCCGCCTCAATACCCGAGATGTAACGACATAGCATTTACGAAATATTGCACGATTGGGGAGATGGTGTAGCACAATGCTACTAACCATTTCCCCATCTCTTTTTTTCGGCTATTATCACCTATGATTTTCTTTCGAGAAAAGATGCCGATTTTAGGCCATTGCCAACCCATGGTTTTTGGGTCAAAAACATTGATTTTATCTTCACGCAAAGCGCTGTTGAAAAAAACAATAAAAAAATAACAAAAATATTTTTAACCATATTTTTATGCTAATCACCATCAAACAATAAGCTGAAATAGCGCCATTCATTCAGTTTAAATTACTATATATCAAACATATACTACATACTAAAATCAATATATACTGACTTGGCGGTATTGTTATTCAGCTAACACAAAGACTATATTGACACATATATAAATTTTTCTTATATTGCTATAAATATTTTTAGCTTGCATAATTAGTTTTGTTGCCTTATATTTGCATCGAAAACAAATGATAAAAGATAAAAAACCCTCATAAATAGGGGGCATAAAAATAAGTAATATAAGTTAAGTAAATATAGGGTTAATATTAATAGTGTAAGATGTAAGCGTAAAATTTAGTAGTGTAAAAAGTTAATAATTGTTTGTGTCCGTGAGGGCTGTTCAGGGTGACTTGGGCAGCCCAAACTTTTTATTTTTACTTTTTTCGGCAAATTATGACCCAATAATAGTATAACCTTACAAAATTTTAGTACCTTTGTATGGAATATACAAACCCCTATTCATACATGAACATAAATACAAACAAAATATTTATCTAAACTATGGAAAACAACAAGCTTCAGCGCGCTGCGGATAACATACGAATCCTCGCAGCTTCGATGGTAGAAAAGGCAAAGTCTGGTCACCCTGGCGGTGCAATGGGTGGTGCAGATTTTATCAATGTTCTCTACAGCGAGTTCCTTCGCTACGACCCAGACAACATGGCATACCCACACCGTGACCGTTTGTTCCTCGATCCAGGACACATGTCACCAATGCTCTATGCCGTACTCTCTTTGGCTGGCAACTACTCTACAGAGGATTTGCAAAGCCTTCGTCAGTGGGGCAGCGTAACTCCTGGCCACCCAGAGGTAGATGTACTTCGTGGTGTTGAGAACACCTCTGGTCCTCTTGGACAGGGTCATGCTATGGCTCTCGGCGCTGCTATTGCAGAGCGTTTCATGGTAGCTCGCTTTGGTGAGTGGATGGCACATAAGACATACGCCTTCATCTCTGACGGTGCTATTCAGGAGGAGATCTCACAGGGTGTAGGTCGTGTAGCTGGTCACCTTGGTCTTTCAAACCTAATCATGTTCTACGACTCTAATAACGTGCAGCTCTCAACCAAGTGTGACGAGGTAGACACCGAGGATATCGAGATGAAGTATCGTGCTTGGAACTGGAATGTAATCACCGTTAATGGTCAGTCTATCGATGAGATACGTGCTGCATTGAAGGCTGGTGTTGCCGAGACAGAGCGTCCTACACTTATCATTGGTAAGACCATCATGGGCTTTGGTGCGCGTAAGGCTGATGGCTCTAGCTTTGAGAATCAGGTATCTACACACGGTCAGCCACTTACAGCAGCTGGCGCAGACATCGCCGAGACTATTAAGAACCTTGGCGGTAACCCTGATGAGCCATTTGCAGTATTCGAGGAGTCGAAGGAGATATACGCACAGCGCCGCGAGGAGCTTCGCGCATGGGCAAAGGAGATGCAGGCTACAGAGGCAGAGTGGCGCAAGGCTAACCCTGCTCTAGCAGAGAAGATGGATAACTTCTACTCTGGCAAACTTCCAGAGATTGACTACTCAAAGATTGAGGTTAAGCCAGACCAGGCTACACGTGCCGCATCAGCTAATATGCTCTCATACTTTGCGGAGCATGTAGAGAATATGGTAGTTTCATCAGCCGACCTCTCAAACTCTGATAAGACTGATGGCTTCTTGAAGAAGACCAAGGCCTTTACCAAGGGTGACTTCACAGGTCAGTTCTTCCAGGCTGGCGTTGCCGAGCTTACTATGGCTTGTGTTATGAATGGTATGGCATTGCACGGCGGTATCATCCCTGCATGTGGTACATTCTTCGTATTCTCTGACTATATGAAGCCTGCGGTACGCCTTTCAGCACTTATGGAGAAGAAGGTTATCTACATCTGGACACACGACTCATTCCGCGTTGGTGAGGATGGTCCTACCCACGAGCCTGTAGAGCATGAGGCACAGATTCGCCTTATGGAGCATCTCCACAACCACTCTGGTAAGCGTTCTATGTTGGTTCTTCGTCCTGCTGACTCGGAGGAGACTGTGGCAGCATGGAAGATGGCTATGGAGGAGAGCCGTCCTGTGGCACTCATCCTTTCGCGTCAGAACATCAAGTCATTGCCAGCTCTTGGTGGTGAGTCACGCCGCACAGAGGCTATGAAGGCCGAGAAGGGTGGTTACGTCGTTTTGGAGAATAAGGATGCCAAGGTAACACTTATCGCTACTGGCTCGGAGGTATCTACACTTGTTGAGGGTGCAGAGATTTTGGCAGAGCAGGGCATCGCAACACGTATCGTATCTATCCCATCGGAGGGCTTGTTCCGCGACCAGAGCAAGGAGTATCAGGCAGAGGTATTGGGTAACTTGCCTCGCTATGGTATGACATCAGGTTTGTCGGTAAACCTTCGTGGTTTGGTTGGCGAGAATGGCTATATCCATGGCTTTGACCACTTCGGTTACTCTGCTCCATTCAAGGTGTTGGATGAGAAGTTTGGCTACAACGGCAAGTGTGTTGCCGAGGAGGTAAAGGCTATGCTTAAGTAATTGGTTTACAATGTGTCGTCCTAAAAAAGTGTTACAGGATTTGACACAAAAATAATTAAAGTTTTCTAAATGACAACACGGCGCGCCGTGTTGTCATTTTTCGTTTTGTAAGTTACAATCTCT
>JAEIGA010009133.1_pt1 | contig 15000 bp, 9 predicted proteins | sample 9270691 | NCBI WGS metagenome assembly JAEIGA01 (sample SAMN17057246, study PRJNA624740) | gut metagenome | biome: biome; isolation source: fecal sample | host: Bos grunniens | place: China: Xizang | collected 2019
ATGCGACCGTTGTCTTGGCAATATTTATCCTTCAGTTCATCATAAACGAAGGAATAGTCGGTCATGTCGTTAAGACGACGCCATTTATTGTTCTTCTTGACAATTATATCATAGAGTGCTGAGTACTCTGAGAATCGTATTACACCTTGGGTGGGAAGCATATATCTTACTATTAATCAATAAGATAAAGATACAAAATATCCTACAACTATCCAAAAATAATTGCAGGATATAAGCCTCTACAAAAGGACTTTTTCAGCGGCCTCTGAATTTCCCCACCCTCAGAACAGCATTTGATTGATTCTCAGCACATTAAGAAAAACTCTGCATGTCATACAAATCGACCTGCCCTTACGTTGACCTCAGCTAATGACAAGCAACACTGTCCACACGCAAGACGGCAATAAAACATCCGACGAAAATTCACTTGCACACATGAGAAAGATGGATTATATTTGTAGGTTAGGACTATGATAAACCACTGGATATGAGAAAGACGGTCAGGATAATAGCATGGATCACAGGAATCTGGGCGGCATTGCTGGTAATTGCGCAGGTGGCGCTGTCACCAGCCGTCCTTACCAGGATACTGAACAAGGTCACGGCAGAATACATCGACGGGGAGATTTCCTTCGGAAAGGCATACGTTTCAATGTTCCGCCGTTTCCCGAACATAAGCATTACCCTTGAGGACTTCGCGATCACATATCCTGCAGACAGATTTGATGCAGCGGAGAAAGAAGGAGCCCGGGGACACCTCATGTGGCATGGATGCGGAGAGGAAGCGGACACATTGGCCTCATTCGAGAAGTTTTCCGCAAGCATCAGCCTCCACTCGCTGTTATCCGGCACCATACGCATCCCGAATGCAGACCTGGTCAGTCCGCGGGTCTTCGCCCACAGCTATCACAACGGCTCCGCAAACTGGGACATCTTCGTAACCTCACCGGACGAGGAGCCCGAGGACAGCACCGAAAGCTTCACTCTTCCGAAGATCATCATAGGAAAGGTTCATCTGGACAAGCATCCGCATATAATATACACGGACAGCAAGGACACACTCTTTGCGATGATAGACCTCAAGCAGATGCACTTCAACGGAAAGATCAACTCCCGCAGAGCGACCAGAAGCAGGATAGGCATGCATCTGGACAGCATGTTCGTGGCCGGCAGGATCGCACGCGATACCATAGCCCTGGGCCTGGACAGACTCCATATACATGAAAATGACAGGATGATGAGCCTCTCAGCTCAGGCAAAGACATTCCTTGCCACCCGCTCTTTCGGAAGGCTGCAGATACCGATAGACATTTCCAGCGAATTCGCATTCACCCGGAAATCCACCGTTCCAGGCATAGACATCAGCGATTTCAAGGCAGAAATAGCATCCGTACCCGTAGCAGGACATGCCGAACTCAGCTTCATACAGGATGGGATCGGAACTGAAGGTGAATTCGGCATATATGGCTGCAAGATAGGCGACGTCCTCAGACGCTTCGGCAGAAACATCATGCCAGAGACAGAAAACATAAAGACAGATGCAGAGGTAACCCTTTCCGTAAAATGCAGCGGAAAATACATCTATGAAAACGGAGCGCTCCCGCAATTTGAAGCCACACTCCGGATCCCCGAATCCCAGACATCATATAAAGGCATTGACGCCCCTCTTGGACTCAGGCTCGATGCCAAGGCTGACAACCTCAGCAACGGCACGATCACCTTCATTGCCGAAGACTTCTCATTCCGGACAGACGGCCTTGAACTCAAAGCATCCGCTACAGTCAGGGATGTCACCGGCATCGACCCGGCAATCAGCCTTGACGGACATTTCAATGCAGAACTTGCGGAACTTGCAGGCATACTGCCTGATACTCTCGGCATAGTTGCAGAAGGACGCATCGACGCAGTACTCAAAGGAAACACAAGAGCTTCTCACCTCGACATATACAACTTCTCACAGGCCGAACTGACAGGAGAGGTAATGTCGGAAGGAATCAAGGTAAGCTGCCCCAAGGACACCATCCACCTGGAATTAGGCAAGACAGACATAAAGCTTGGACCTGAAGAGCTGACTTCCAGAAGGGACTCCACAAAGAAATTCAGACTCATCGCCTTGACCGGAGATGTCGGCAGTCTGAACCTCAACTACAAGGATGCGCTCAAAGCCTTGGGAAGCAACCTTTATGCATCTGCCAGAACCTCAACCGGAGAAGACGGCAAGATCGACACGACCAGTGTGAGACGCCTGTCAGGAAGACTCAAGGCTAATTCGTTCTCACTGACCGATGGGGATGGAACGAACATTTCTCTCAAGACCACATCGAACAGCTTCCACATGATGCCGAAGAAGGGACACTCAAAGATTCCGGTAATGACAATGAGCAGCATCAACAAGCGTATAATGCTCAAGAATGACGTCAACCGCGTGATCCTCACTGACGCTTCACTGAAGGCCAAGGCTGCAATGAATACTGTAGAGCGCAGGCAGAGGGCACGAGCTTTCAGGGACTCTCTTGCAAAGGTATATCCTGACGTACCTAAGGACTCTCTTTTCGCACACATGATTTCCCAGCGAAAAGCCGCACCTATGCCGGAATGGCTCAAGGAGGAAGACTTCCGCAAACAGGACATAGACATCAGCCTGGACGCAAGCCTTGCGAAATATTTCAGGGAATGGGATCTCAACTGTGACCTCGATGTCAGGACCGGCATTCTTATGACTCCATATTTCCCGCTCAGGAACATCCTCCGCGGATTTGAAGCCAACATCACTAACGACCGGGTGTCCATCGACAGCCTGAAGGTCGTTTCAGGCGAATCCTCAATCGAGGCCAAAGGATCTCTCAGCGGGCTCAAGAGGATGCTGTTGGGAAGAGGCTTGCTGAACTTTAATCTGGACATAAGTTCAGACGGTATGGATGCGAACCAGCTTCTGACAGCATACCAGGCAGGATCACGTTTCTCGCCGGAAGACATTGAGGGACTGGGAGAAATGTCAGATGCAGACTTCCTCAAGACTGTAACGACAGAAGACACGACCACCGTCTCTGAAATCACATCGCTCATTGTAGTACCGGCCAACCTGAAAGCAGACATTTCCCTGGATGCCAAGAACATAAAATATTCCGACCTTCTTATCAGCAGACTCACGGCTGACATGATAATGAAGGAAAGATGCCTGCAGATCACCAACACGACAGCCACATCCAACATGGGTGAAATCAGCTTCGACGGATTCTATTCGACAAAGAGCAAAAAGGACCTGAAGACCGGATTCGATTTCCAGTTCAAGGACATCACCGCGGAAAAGGTCATATCCCTGATGCCTGCAGTAGACACGATCATGCCGATACTGAAGTCATTCAAAGGCAATCTGAACTGCGAGATGGCAGCCACAGCAGACCTGGACACCAACATGAACATCATAATGCCGAGCATAAACGGAGTCATGAGGATCGGAGGCGAAGACCTTTCGATTTCCGACAATGAAATGTTCAGGATGCTTGCCCGCAAGCTGATGTTCAAGAACAAGAAGGAAGGAAACATAGAGAAGATGACGGTCGAAGGCATGATCAAGGACAATACCATAGAAGTGTTCCCGTTCGTGATGAAGATGGACAGATACACTCTGGCCATGAGCGGAATACAGAACATGGACATGTCGTTCAGATATCATGTTTCAGTACTCAAGTCACCTTTCCTGATCAGGCTCGGAATAGACCTCTCAGGTCCTGACTTCGACAATATGAAGTTCAAGATAGGAAAGGCAAAATACAAGACCACCAATGTACCTGTATTCACCGCCGTCATCGACCAGACAAAGATAAATCTCACCAAATCCATCAAGGGCATATTCGAAAAGGGAGTTGATGCAGCAGTCAAGGAAAACAATAAGCAGGGCATGATTGCGGACTTCAAGAAGAAGATAAACTACATAAACGCAGTCGACCAGAAGCTCGAGGCCCTGTCTGAGGAAGAGCAGAAGCAGATGGAGGCTGACCAAGCGGCTGCCGAAGCCCAGGATACTACAGAAAGTAAAACAAGTATAGAAGAAAACACTCAACAGCAATGAACAGTCAGGAATATATCGAGGTAAGCATCAAGCTTACACCATTCAGTGAAGAGAACGCCGAGATAGTTACAGCAGAAATCAGCGAACTTCCGTTCGAATCATTCTGCTCCGAGAACCCATATCTGAAATGCTATATCCAGAAGGAACTATATGATCCTCAGGCATTGAAGGTCGTGATGAGCGGAATCCCGGACTATGGCATAGAGGTGGAATACAAGGCGGACCTTATGCCGGCAGTCAATTGGAATGCATTGTGGGAAAGCCAGTTCACTCCTATCGTTGTTGACGGAAAGTGCACGATCAAGGCATCATTTCATGAAAACCTGAAAAAGACAAGGTTCAACATCACGATAGATCCTAAGATGGCCTTCGGTACAGGCCATCACCAGACCACATTCATGATGTGCCGCGCCCTCCTCGACAACGAAAATTCCGTAAAGGACAAGGTCGTGCTGGACATGGGATGCGGAACGGCAGTGCTGGCCATCCTGGCTGCAAAGATGAAGGCTGCCAAGGTCTATGGAATTGACATTGATGCAGTGGCGGCCATATCGGCTTATGACAATGCCAGGCTGAACAAGGTAGGCACACGCATAGAGACATACTGCGGAGATGCATCCCTCCTGCAGCTGAACACTTATGACGTCATCCTTGCGAACATCAACAGAAACATACTCCTGCAGGATATACCTACATATTCACGTTCTCTAAAGAACGGGGGTCTTCTCTTTGTCAGCGGATTCTACGTAGAGGATATGCCTATGCTTGTGGGAACAGCAGCAGGCGCAGGCCTGGAATACGTCAGCCACGACAGCATCGACAACTGGTGTTGCATAAAGTTCGTCAAGGCCTAAAGACCTTTTCTTACGAATTCCTCGGCCGGAGCTATAGCATCCAGCTTGCCTACATCAAGAAAATCAAGGCTTTCCGCAAACACTCCGTACACCGGATGCTTGGAAGCCACATACATATAGAAACTCATTATCGGGAAACGGGTACCTGCCACATCATCTGTCGGCAGGCCTTTTTCCTTTATATATGATTCCATCAGGTCAAAGACGCGGTCAGACATTATATGTATGCCGGAAAATGCCAGTGCACGGCACTCCGAAGGCACTATCGACGGAGAAATCACACTATAATCTCTGGTATCGGTATTCATCCATCCGACCATACGCATGGTATCCGGCTCAAAGAGGAGGAAACGTGTCGTCGGACGGTCGCTGACCAGAAGACTTGCCAAAGCATCCGGACGGACCTGAGAGGCGAACCATCCAAGGTCGCAGTCAGACATTATATCAACATTATGGATAAGGAAACTGCCGCAGCCTTCCAGGTAAGGACGGGCATGGAGCACAGCTCCCCCGGTTTCCAGAAGAAGAGCCCTTTCATCACTGATGCTCAATCTGACTTCCAGATCCTGCTCCCCTATCCAGGCCTCGATCTTGTCTGCAAAATGATGCACATTCACCACAACATCATCAAATCCTGCATTCATCAGTTTCCTCAAGACATGTTCAAGCAGAGGTTTGCCACAGACCGGGACAAGAGCCTTAGGAAGTGTGTCGGTTATAGGTTTGAGACGGGTGCCAAGTCCGGCAGCAAATATCATTGCCTTCTTTATTTCCATAATATTGTCAGATATTGAATGATTCATTAATATGTTGTTCACGATGGGTCAGCCTCACGGCCACATCCGGGAAAAGTTCAGCGATATGCCGTGCAAGATGCTCAGCACAATACACAGACCGATGCTGTCCTCCGGTGCATCCGAAGGAAACCATAAGACTGTTGAACCCCCTTTCAGAATATGTCCTCACATGTGGCACGACCACCGCATAGACATGTTCAAGGAAACGGACGATCTCGCCATCATCCTCGAGAAAACGTATGACCGGTTCATCACGTCCGGTCAATTTCTTATAAGGTTCATATCTGCCCGGATTATGAATGGAACGGCAGTCAAACACGTATCCGCCTCCGTTTCCTGTAGGATCCTGAGGTATTCCCTTCTTGAAAGAGAAGCTGCAGACCTTGACTTCCAGCCGCCCCTCCTCAACATGGTGATCATGGAAACGAGGCAAGGCAATCATTTCCTTAAGAACTGACGTAAGGTAAGGATATCTGTCGAACGGTCCGGACAGCAGCTCCTCAAGACATTGTAACGCAGCGGGAATGCTTACCACAAAGTTCGCCTTCTGCTCGATCCATCCCCTGAATCCATAGGCTCCCAGAATCTGAAGATACCTGAACAGACGGAAGATGCGGAATCTTTCCTCAAACAGTTCCCTATCTACGGAAACATAGGAAGAAAGAGCCTCGAAATAACTGTCCAGCATCTTCTTCCTCAACGTCTCCGGATATTGTGCCCGCGGATGCCAGATAAAAGACACGGCATCATAATAGACCGGTCCCTTACGACCGCTCTGAAAATCGATGAAATATGGCTGTCCGTCCTTTACCATCACATTTCTGGCCTGAAAATCCCTATACAGGAATGTAGGCACGGAATAATCCTCCATCGAATCCACAAGGTCTGAAGCAAGCCTGTCCATATCATCCTGCAGAAACATCTCATTGAACTCCAGGCCGCAAGGCTTCAAAAAACAATATTTGAAATAGTTCAGATCAAAAGCCGGCATTCTGAGAGTGAATTCCTGCTGCGGATGGCATCTGCTGAAATCGAAGCCCGCAGCCCCTTCAAACTGTATCTTCGGAAGAAGAGCCACAGTACGGCACAACAGGTCTTCTGCTTCAACGAGGCCCACACCGCACTTCCTTGCCGAAACATATACATCCAGCAGCCCGGAATTCCCCAGATCCTCCTGTATGTAAGCAAATCCGTCATCACTTATTGCATATATTTCAGGCACGGGGATTCCCTTTTCCCGGAAATGAGACGCCATATAGGCAAAGGCTTCGTTTTCAGACACATCAGTTCCTACAACACCTATGCATGAATTTCCGTCAGCATCCTGCATTCTGGAATACGACCGATCACTTGCAGAACCGGCAATAGGGGTTATCGAGACAGGGACTGTACCATATCTGGCTTCAAACAGTTCATGAAGTCTTTCCATAATTACGATAATGAAGTTCAGAATCACAAATTTACTAAAATGTCGGACACTTTCTAAGAAAGTTTGATTAAATTTGTTGGATTTTAAAATGTTTCATAACATGCTAAACTACGCATATTGCTCTGACAAGTACCAGTACACTATGGGGAAGTCATTCTATGACAGCGGCATGAAAGACCAGACTGCCATATTCAACCTGTTCTACCGCAAGGCGCCTGAAAACAACAACTGGGCTGTAGTAAGCGGTGTTGAAGAGGTCATCGAGATGGTTGGAAATCTCGGAAACATGGACCCGGGATTCTTCGAAAAATTCCTTCCCGGCGAAGAATACGCCGAATTCAGAGGTTATCTGTCGGCAATGAAATTCACCGGAAACATATACGCCATGAGAGAAGGTGAAATCGCCTTCCCTAACCAGCCCATCATCATAATTGAAGGACCGCTGATTGAAGCTCAGGTGCTCGAGACCCCGATGCTCTGCATCATGAACCATCAGATGGCGGTAGCGACCAAGGCTTCAAGAGTATGCAGAGCCACAAACCGCCCGGTGAGCGAATTCGGTTCACGCAGGGCGCACGGCCCATGGGCAGCCACATACGGAGCAAAGGCCGCACTGATCGCCGGATGCAGCAACACATCGAACATCCTGACCGGTGCCATGTTTGACTTCGGTTCCACAGGAACCATGGCCCACAGCTACGTCACAGCCTTCGGCAGCAGCGTAGAAGGAGAATACAAGGCATTCGACACATACATAAACACACATCACGGAGAGCCCCTCATACTTCTCATAGACACTTACGACACACTTAAATGCGGCATCCTCAATGCTGTCAAGGCTTTCAAGAAAAATGGCATCGATGACAGCTATGAGGGGGGCTACGGCATAAGGCTCGACAGCGGAGACCTTGCCTACCTCTCGGCAGAGTGCAGACAGATTCTGGACAGGTACGGTCTTAAAGGATGCAGGATATTTGCCACAAACTCGCTCGACGAGTACCTGATTACAGACCTTGAGCGTCAGGGTGCCTGCATTGACTGCTATGGAGTAGGAGACGCCATAGCAACCAGCAAGGCTGCTCCATGCTTCGGAAATGTATACAAACTGGTGGAAATCGACGGAGAAGGTGTTCTCAAGCGTTCTGAAGACAAGATCAAGCTTATCAATCCAGGCTTCCAGACCACATACAGAATCATGATTGACGACCCTTCAAAGGGAGAAATCTACAAGGTGGACGTAACATGTCTCAGAGGCGACAGTCTCAGCAGACAGATAGAAGCAGGAGAGACCTTTACCGTCTGCGACGAATACGACAGATACAAGAGCAAGACTTTTGAGGCCGGTACATACAAGGCCCTCGTCATGCAGCACAAGGTAATAGAAAACGGAAAGAGATGCGCACCAGTCCATACGCTTGCAGAAAAAAGAGCATATCATCAGGAGACGCTCATGCATTTCAGCCCAAGCGAAAGACGACTTATCAACCCTCACTACTATAAAGTGGACATATCAGATGACCTGTACAACATGAAGATGGGAATCATCAACAAGATCGTGCAGGAGATAAGGAACTTCAAACTTGAAACATATGAAGAATAGCGCACTTATAGTCGTGGACATGCTCTACGACTTCATCGACGGCAGCCTTGCATGCCTCAATGCAGAAAATGCAGTCAACGAGACCCTCAGATTCATAAACTCACGCACAGAAGGGCTCGGAGGCGATGAACACGAAATACTTGACACGTTTCCGATATTGTTCATAAGGGACCACCATCCTGCGGATCATTCTTCGTTCAAGGAGAAGGGCGGCATATGGCCATCCCATTGCGTTGCAGGCACTCGTGGAGGAGAGATACACGAAGCCCTCAGACCTCATGCAAAGGAAGAACTGACCTTCGACAAGGGCTGCTGTGCATCTGTCGAACAATACTCCGGTTTCGATGGAGAAAACCCTGCAGGACAAACCCTCGGAGAGGTGCTCGAACTGATGGATATAACTGACGTCTTCGTATGCGGCATCGCAACCGAATACTGCGTACGCAACACCTGCGAGGACCTGAAAAAGGCAGGATTCAGGGTACACCTGCTCAAGGACTGCCTGGGATTTGTAGAGACGCAAGGCCACCTGCAGGCCCTTAAAGAGATGGAAAGCGCAGGCATGATTATGGCTTAAGGACGCTGATTTGCGTATTTTGCTTATAATTCGTACCTTTGCCGTCTTGTATGAAAGATTTTTTGAGTAAAATATGGGTACCGGTACTGCTTGTAGCACTAGCTGCAATGCAGTCTTTCGGCATTGATGCGCACAGAGCCATCAGGCTCAGGAACATCTCTGACTCCCTCATACTCACACGCCTTGACAGCATAGCTGAAGACTCGATAGCGTGCGACAGCACATTAGCGGACAGCATCGCCATAGACTCCCTCATCAAGGACTCCCTCATCAAGGACACCCTTGTCCTTCTGGCACGAGACACGATTAAAGTGCCTGATTCACTGAAGGATACAGACCCATTCTTCTACAAATACTACATTGCTGTAAAGGATTCCCTTACCAGAATGGAAGTAAGAGATTCCCTGCTGAATGCCGGAGACACCTTGGAACTCGCACGTCTTGATTCCCTATACATCAAAGACTCGACAGAAACAGCAAAAGCAAGGCACGAAGCTTGGTATGCGTCTCTTTCCAAAAGGGAAAGAAAGAAATACGATATGGAGCAGGCACTTCCTGCACTTATTGCCGCATCCAACCGCAAGATGGAGATAAAGGACAGCATCAGGGCAAGAAAAGACAGCATCATCGAGGCCACCCCACGTATCCTCGAGACATTCGCACTTCCAGATTCGATGCATTACAGACGCATCGTGATGTGGCAGCACGACAGAGATTTCCATGACCTGAGCATCCAGAAGTTCGACACGACATACAACTACCATTTCACAGAGTACCCTTTCCTTAAGGACGAGGTGAACGCCACATGGCTTGGTGTCGGCGGATCCCCTGTGCAGCTTTACAATTATTTCAGGAGACAGGAGGAAGACAATGCGATCTTCTATACTCCGTACCAGATCTACAGCTTCACTCCTGAAACCCTTCCTAAGTACAATACCAAGACACCGTATACAGAATTGTGTTATTGGGGAACCCTGTTCGCAAATCAGGAAAAGGAGGAATCCAACATAAAGATCCTTACTACCCAGAACATAACACCGTCCCTCAACATAACTCTCGGATACCACAGATTCGGAAGCAACGGTATGCTCCGCAGGGAGGACACCGACAACAGGAACGTGATTCTCGGAACGAACTATCTGGGAAAGAAATACATGATGCATGCCGGCTACATATATAACAAGGTAGAGCGCAGCGAGAACGGTGGAGTAATCGAAACCTCTTGGATCAGGGACACAACGGTGGATTCACGCGAGATAGAAGTCAGACTCAGGGATGCATCCAACCTGATGAGAAAGAACACCCTCTTCCTGGATCAGTCATACAGGATACCTTTCACATTCCTCGACAAGGAAGTCAGGATGAAGAAGAAGGAAGCCAGGATCAAGGCCGCCAGACGCGACAGCATCATGGCTTCAGGAGATTCGCTTGCAATTGAAAGACTATTGGAAGAAGAGGCTGAAGAAAAAGAGCTGGCAGCGGAAACGCCTGATACAGCGACACTCAACACCGATGTAACGACTGCCTTCATCGGCCATAGTACAGAATATTCGGTGTTCCGCAAAACATACACCGACAAGATAGGTACAGGTAAGGATGATGCTGCAGCAAGAGAATTCTACAACGACAGATTCTACCTCAACCCGACCACCAGCAAGGACTCGATGAGAGTGATGAAACTGGACAACAAGGTATTCATCAGGCTTCAGCCTTGGAAGAGCGACGGCATCATCTCCAAGCTTGACGTAGGAATCGGAGACAAGCTCCTCAACTACTATAGCTTCACCCCTGAAGATTACATAACCGGCAACGGCAACATCATCAGGAATTCCGCTTATCTGTATGCCGGCGCCAAAGGTCAGTACGACAAATACCTCAATTGGAATGCAAAAGGAAAGTATACATTCCTTGGAGCTGAAATCAATGATTTCGGGATTGATGCCGACGTAGCAATAAACATGTATCCGTTCAGAAGGGACAGGAAGAGTCCGTTATCATTCAACGCTCGTTTTTCGACAGAGCTGAAGGAACCGGATTATTACGAACAGCACATCTGCACAAACCACTACAGGTGGGACAACGACTTCGGCAAGATATCTACCACCAAGCTGGAAGCGTCCCTTTCGATTCCTAAATGGAAGCTGTCGGCATCAGCAGGCTACGCTCTCCTGAGCAACAACATATATTATGACACTCTCGGTATAGCCAGACAGAACACTGCACCTATGAGCGTCATCACCGCTGATCTCAGAAAAGACTTTCAGGTCTGGAAACTGCACTTTGACAACCGTCTCCTCCTGCAGTTCAGTTCGAACGAAGAGGTCATGCCTATGCCACTGCTGGCACTTAACCTCAGATACTATCTCCAGTTTGACGTGGTAAAGAAAGTGATGCAGATGCAGATCGGAGCAAACGGAACATTCACGACCAAGTGGTATGCTCCGGCCTATAATCCGGTCCTGGGAGTGTTCTTCAACCAGGAGAAGGAAAAGTTCGGAAACTGCCCGTATATAGACCTGTTTGTAAACATTCAGTGGAAGAGGGCCAGCATTTTCATAAAATACATGAACGCCAACATGGGTTGGCCAAACAAATCAGCGGACTATTTCACCGCTGCAGGATATATATCAACGCAAAGAGCGATAAAATTCGGAATAGCCTGGCCGTTCTATGTACAGCCTGGCAAACCGGGAACAGGTGGAGGAAAGGGATCTGCAGGCGCGAGCCGCCAGACCTCGGCTGACGCACTCCACAGATAGTTAGTAGATGTAATGAAAGACAAAAGATTAAGAAGATTAAGAAACGCATTCATTTCACTGGCCATAATATGCATGACTCCGCTATGCGAAAATGGACATCCTCTTAACGGAGCAAGACCGGCAATGATAGAAGCAGGACAGGAATTCATGTGTGTGATAGACCTTGGCAATGACATGTACGATTCACACGGCCTGGAAACCGGAATGCATTACGAACTCCTTAAGAGATTCGCCAAGGACAACAGGTGCAGTGTAAGGATAAGACTTGCAGACAAGGGAGAAGACATTCTGGATTCCCTCAGCAAGGGGAAAATAGACATGGCCGTAGTTCATAATGAAGATACCGCCGGACATGATGGGGTGGTTCTCTCAAGAGACGTTACCAACTGCACTACATGGGCATTGAAAAGTTCTGACACCGAGGCTGTCAGGCACATAAACCACTGGATAGGCCATATAAAGGCTTCCTCGGAATTCAGCGCCATAAGCAAATCATTCAAAGTTTCGGATCCTATAAAAAAGGCAGCAAAAGGGCTTAAGACCGACCTGATCAGTCCATACGACGATCTTATAAGAAAGTATGCATCTTTACTGGGTTGGGATTGGAGAATGCTTGCCGCAGTCGTGTATCAGGAATCCAGATTCGCCATATCCTCACGATCACACAGAGGTGCGTCGGGACTCATGCAGGTAATGCCATTCACTGGAAAATCTTATGGAGTCGAGGACCTTCTGGATCCTGAAGAGAACCTGAAAGCAGGAACCGGACATCTTATCCGACTGCAAAAACAGCTGACAGGATGCGGCGTACCCCATGAAGAGCTTGTAAAATTCACACTTGCAGCATATAATGCAGGAGAAGGACGAATCGCAGACTGCAGGAACTTCGCAAAGGCACAAAACAGGAACTCCAACAGCTGGGACGAAATAGTAAGCATAATTCCTCTCATGAGGGAGGACTCCATACTCGACGAAGAGTCAGTGAAGCTTGGAAAGTTCCAGGGACACGAGACAATTGCCTACGTGAGCAGTATCATGGAAATCTATGATGCCTTTTGCAGCATACGCTAATTGACTCTCACCGTCCTGGCCGGATCCACCCTTGAAATAAACAGCGACGGTATAAGCAGAAGAAGCATGATCACCAGAAAGGCCGCAATATCCGCTCCAAGGATTGCGGCTATATTCATATGCATCGGAACGAAGGAGACAAAATAATTCTCAGGATCGAGTGGAATCAGATGAGTCCACGACTGAACTGCACAGAACAGCAAGGCTATGATGTTTCCTGCGAGCATTCCCTTAAACACCAGCACGGCTGAACTCGAAAGGAAGACCTTGGCGATAGCTCTATCTGTCATGCCCAAGGACTTCAGAAGTCCAATGGTGGAGATATTCTCAAACAGCATGATAAGGAGGCCTGATATCATATTGAATCCGGCGACAATCGTCATGAGTACAAGAATGAAGAAGACGTTGAAGTCAATCAGGTCAAGCCACCCGAAAAGCTGAGGATAACGCGACACCGACGACACCGCGATTACCGGAGCCTCATCTTCTGACGAAAAGGCATTTATCGTCGCACCTATCTCACGGGTACATTCCATGATGGATTCGTTGTCCCTGTATTCCGGCTTAAGAATCACTTCAAGAGAAGACACCTGTCCGTCGTTCCATCCTGCTACACGCTGAAGGTCATTGATACCGGCATATACTACCATGTTTTCATCCGTCATGACAGGAGCCTCATGCACATCCGAAATGGTGAACTGCCTCGGCTTGACCTTCTCACCGATGAAATATGTCAGCATCCTGTCTTCTACTCCCAGACCTGTAATGGCTGCCAGCCTTTCAGGCACCGACACCTTCAAAGATTCCCCTGAACTACCTACACCCTTCAGCAGCACACCATGGATATTATCCTCATGCTTTACGATTCCTGCACGATATATCACGGGTCTGACATCCTGGACACATTCCAGAGCCATCACAGAAGAAAGATATGCAGGTCGGGACTCTATCGGTGAAGATTCGTCCAGCATATTCTGATCTGGAGGAACGATCTGCACGTCGCCGATCATATCAGATACACCTTTCCTGATCTCATGCCTGAATCCGGCAGAGACCGAAACCGCCACTATCATCACAAGGAAACTGACCGCAATGGAAACCATCGCGATACCTCCCTTAAAACGGAGTCTGCGAGATATGAACAATGATGCATCCATACTTACTTCAAGACATTCAAGCGAGCCTGAACCTGCATTTTCTCTTCCTCAGGTCCATGCATCATCAACATCTGGAGATACTTCTTCTCGAGTTTCACATTACCCATCTTTCTTGCTGCAAGAGCGGCATTCTTGATGGCGGTGTAATTCGACGCATCCTTCTTCAACACCTTATTGTAGAACTTTATGGCGGTCTTGTAATCATTTGCCGCAAGGAGATGATAAGATCCTATGTTGTTGAGATAATCAAGCTTATCCGGATGACATGCCGCCATAGTTTCCGAGAGGGTCAGGAAGGCCTCCATAGCAGAAGAGGATCCAAGCGCATAGAAGCTGTAACAGTATTCCTGCATGGCCTCGGAAAAGAAGCTCTCGTCCTGTACCTTGCCATCATACTCCCATGCCTTGTCACGGGCCTGATCTGTCTTGACAAGATCAAGAAGGTAAGCAAGGGTCATATCGGGGCTTTCCTGCTCATATGCCATGCACGCATTGGCCTTGAGGAATCTGAAATCAAGTCTGTCCGGCCATTTCGATATGGCATCGTCTGCAGCCTGGAGGGCCTTTCCGTAGAGTTCGTCATCAAAGAAAGGCACCTGATAATAATACACATCTGCTCCTGTACTGTCCTTAAGGGCCAGCAGAGGATCCATTCCGAGATATTTCTTTTCAGGTCGCGTCACA
>JAEIGA010009134.1_pt1 | contig 14997 bp, 13 predicted proteins | sample 9270691 | NCBI WGS metagenome assembly JAEIGA01 (sample SAMN17057246, study PRJNA624740) | gut metagenome | biome: biome; isolation source: fecal sample | host: Bos grunniens | place: China: Xizang | collected 2019
ACTGTAATTGATGATACAACTTGTTCTAAAATCTTATTTTCTGTAAAAACAGAAATAGGTGTTGTTCCTTCAATGCAATAATTTGTTAAAGCATTTACCACATAAGAAGTTGTGTAATCGGATTCTGATTTTTTTCCTGCAAGGGTCATTTGTCTGATTCGTTCTACTTCAGAAGCTGAAACACCAAAAGTTTTTAATTTATCAACTTCGTCTAAAATCAACTTCAAACCATTTTCAATTTGATCGTCGGTGCTTACAAAAATTAGGCCATTTAGATATTGGGAATTAATAATTTGTCCGCTACTTACGGCTGCATCAATAAAAGGGGAAGTTCCACTTTGTACAATATCTTGAATTCTGAAAAATAGGATATTAAATACAAATTTATTTATCTCTTGAGTTTTGTAATCCTTAATTGTTTTAAGAGGGAGCTTTTTAGATGTATCATAAAGACTTACAACAGTGTAAGGTTGCTCTTTATCTTTAAAAATCAAAATTGATTTATCATTTTTCTTGCAGCTGTTGTCTGGTAATTCTAAAGGTTCTGTGGCAGCAGGAATATCTTTCATTGTGTTGATAATAGCCTGTTCCACATCTGTTGTAGAAATATCTCCCACAACAATTACAGACATTAAATCAGGGCGATACCATTTTTCATAAAAATCTATTACTCTTTCCCTTGAAATATTTTTGATAATATCAGATTTTCCGATAGGAAGTCTTTTTGCAAAAAGAGAATCACCTAAAAGTGCTGGAATTTCCACATTTCTAAGGCGGCCATTTAAGTTTTCATTTGAAAGACGCCATTCTTCTACAATAACTCCACGTTCTTTTTCTAACTCTTTTTCGTCAAAGGTTAGGCCTGATGCATAATCTTTTAAAATCAAAATAGCTTTTTCTAAAAATTCCGGATTGTCAGCAGGAATTTCTAGCATATATACAGTTTCTTCGAAATTTGTATAAGCATTCATGTTATGGCCAAAGCTCATACCTGTGGATTCAAAGAATTCGATAACTTCATTTTTAGAAAAGTTTTCAGAACCATTAAAAGCCATGTGTTCAACCAAGTGAGCAACGCCAAGTTGGTCATCTTCTTCCATTAATGAACCTGCATTTACAACTAATCGAAGTTGAATACGGTTTTCTGGATTTGTGTTCCTTCCAACATAATAATTCATGCCATTTTCTAAAGTTCCTGAAATAATTGCAGAATCCATAGAAAGTGGAATCGTTTCTTTTTGTACATCATTTGATTTAGATGAACAACCAACAAAACTTGCAATCAAACAAACTAGGATTGCAAGTTTAAAAAAACTTTTTACATGTTTTTTTACTTTTAAAGATTTTTTCATTTTTTTTCTCCGAAAAAATAAATTTTGTATAAGATTATACAATTTTTAGACGTTTTAATAAACACTGTCGATTTGTAAAATGTTACAAGAAATAAAGTGTAAAATTGATTTAAATAAAAAAAAGACTGTCTTTCTGAAGTTTCCTTCGTTTGACAGTCTTTTGTATATTGAATATATATAAATTATTCTGTTAAAAGTTTGTATGCTTCCATTGGATCTTCTACAGCAAGTAAAGCATCTCTTAGTTCTTTGTTTTTTAGTTTTGAACTAAAGAAAGACAAAGTTTGCAAATAGTAAGCATGTTGATTATAAGCTGCTGCAATCATGAAAAGAATGCGAACTGGAACATCATCGATTGTTTGGAAATCAATAATATCACATTTTGAAATACCAACAGACATTACCAAATCTGTAACAGAAGAAAGTCTTACGTGAGGAATTGCAATTCCACGTCCAATAGCTGTAGACATTAATTCTTCTCGTTTCAAAATTTCCACTGCAAGTTCGTTGCTTACTTTTACTTGTGGAGCTGTGCTAAGGTTGTTAGCCAATTCCAAAAGTGCATCGTGCTTTGTAGAATGATTTAAGAAAATAATTCTATCTGGTGATAGAATGTTTTTTACTTGAACTTGTTCACCTGGGATTACCGATCTTTGTCCAGAAGAAAGACGATCGTTTACCCATTTTTCTATTTCTGATTTTTTGAATCTCCATACAGTTCCAATTTTACCAGAAGGAACTTCTCCTTTCTGTGCCCAATCATAAACTGTGCGTTCTGAAACTCTAAGATATTTTGCAACTTCTTCAATGGTTAGAATATCGTCTTCCACAACTGTCTCCTAATAGCAAACTTGCTAGTAAATATATATCATTATTTACTGTATTTTGCATTATTTACGCTTTTTTGTCAATGGTTGCAGAAAGTCCTATACAAAATATTAGTGAGAAAAATTATTTTCCAAGTTCGTGTAAAGAATCGTATGTGTAAAGTTGATCTAAAGTTGTTTCAATACGATTTTCATATGTGTTTCCAAAAATCACAGGGGTGCTTCCTGGTGCAAATTCTGTTAAAACTTGTCGGCATATTCCACAGGGTGCAACTGGATAATCTGCATCTGGTGTTGCAATGGCAATGGCTTTGAAGGTTTTATATCCTTTTTCTATAGCAGAAAATAAAGCAGTTCTTTCTGCACAGTTTGTTGCTCCAAAACTTCTGTTTTCAATGTTTATGCCAGTTTGAATTGTATCGTCAGGTAATAAAATTGCAGCACCAACGTGAAAATTTGAATATGGTGCATAAGCATTTTTTGCAACAGCAAGGGCTGCATCGTATAAAAATTTATAATCCATAATTTTCCCCCTTAAATATTTGTAAAAGGTGATATTTGTCACATTGAAAGTTAGTGGGATGTAAAAAGTTTTCTAACTCTCATTGACTATCTATTTTTACTATTATATCATACTTTCTATGAGTTCAACAAAAAAAAGAGTACTAATAGTAGTTTCCTGTATAATTTTCATTTTACTATACATTGTTTTTGCCTTTAGAATTTCTGGTGATGAATTACAGTTTGTTCCCCATTGGACAATTTCTGTTACCAAGCCTTCTGAGGGTGTTGCTGAAAGTTCTGAAAAGTTTCCTTTTAAGTTAGGACAGAATCTTGGTTATTTTACCGAAAATGGTGAAATATATATGACAGAAAGTTTTCCATACATGGCAACCATTTCAAAGGATTTTTGGTCAATTTTTAGTTCAAGTGCTGAAAATACAGCTATTTTTAATAAGAAAAGAGAAGAAGTTGGAAGAGTTTCAGCAGCAGGTTTCCCATTTTATACAAACTGGGGAAATTTTGTGTTCCTACCAGGAGGAATGGCTTTTTCTTTTCTAGCTGAAGATGGTAATAGCTTATGGACTTATGAAGATATTACCCCAATTACAAGTTTTTATCCTTATGAAAATGGAATTATTGTTGGATATGCAGAAGGTAAAATCATCAATTTTGATTATAAGGGAAATATTTGTTTTTCAGTAGCTCCAGGTGGTAGCGATTATTCAGTGATTCTTGGCACTGCCGCTTCCTCTGATGGTGTTTATTCTGCTTGTGTTTCTGGAATTAATCAACAAAGATTTGTTTTAATGAAAACTTCAGCCGGACAAACAAAAACTGTTTTTCACGAATATTTAAATGGAAACTTACGGGAACAAACCTTTGTAAAATTTGCAAATAATAATTCCAAGGTTTTTTACAACGATAAAAATGGTCTTGGAGTTTTGGATGTTTCAACTTTAGAATCAGCCCACATTCCTCTTGAAGGAAAAATTGTTGCAATCGAAGAAATGGAAGAATTAAATCTATATTACGTTTTAACAAAATTAAAAAATGAATATAAGGTTTATATTCTAGAAGATTTATCTAATCTTGTGGGATTTTATGAATTTACAGGAAATAGTGCTTTTATTTTAACAGATAAAAATAATTTATATACAGGTGTTGATACAACAATTACAAAAACAGAGGTAAAAAGATGATAACAAGAAAAAAATCCATAATAGCTAGTTTACTAATTGTTGTAATTGTCATTTCTTTGTGTTTTGCTTTTGACTGGCCACAATCTATAGCAAATACAAGTGTTTTTTCATCTTTTTTTGGACAACCAAGAGGGTCTGCCTTCATAAATGCTTTGATATTTGAAAATCCGGCTGAGGTTTCTGCTGCCGAGGAAGGTTCTGTTTTAATCAAATTAGAATCAGGAATTTCTGATATGGGATGGTTTGAATCTACTTTGGGAAACGCAGTGATTCTTAGTCATAAAAACGATATGTTGACTGTTTATGGAAATATGGACGAAATTTCAATTCAGGATGATTTAGAATTGGTTACTCAAGAAATGAAACTTGGACTCAGTGGAACATCTGGTTGGCAAAAAGGAAAAAATTGTCTTGAATTTCAAGTAATTGATACAAAGTCTAAAAACGTAATAAATCCATTTATTTTAATGCCTGTTCTTTCAAATAAGGTGGATTTATCAATAAAAAATCTTATTGCCATTAATAATGCAGGAAAAGAAGTTCCACTTGCAAATTATACAAAAATTAATTCTGGAATTTACAGACTTTATATCAAAAAACAACCTCAGGGAATGACATATAAAACTTCTGTTTTAGTAAATGGTGCTGTTGCTGAAAATATTATTTATGATGTTCTTTCAAAAAAGGATAATCGACTTGCAATAAAAGGAAAAAATCTTTATACCTTTGAAGAAATTTATCCTACAGAAGATAGACAACTTTTAGCAGAAGTTATTCTTTCAAAAGGAAGAAATATTATAACAGTTTCCATTGAAGATTTTTTTGGAAATACAAAATCTGCAACTTACACAGTGGATGTTATTTAGTTAAACACAATTCCTAAAATATATTCTACAATAAAAACTGTTAAACTTGCAAAGCCTGCTACTGTTAGTAGGCTTTTTTCTTTCCAACTTAAAATCAAAGCAATAATAAACCCTGGTGTAGCAGAAAAGATACTTCCTGTTGAAGAAAAAATTGCAGGAATTGTCATGGCTCCTAAAACTGCATAAGGCACATAGTATAAAAAAGAACGAATAAATACATTTTCAATCTTTTTTTTGCACAAAACTAGTGGCAACATTCTAATTAAATAGGTTGTAAGAGCCATAACTGCAAGATATCTGAAAAATAAACTAATATCACTCATCTGAAGCCTCTTTTACAGGAAAGAGTAGGGCGAATATAAAACTAGAAACTACTGCACAAATAATAATTGCAAATCCACTTGATATTTGGTTGATTTTGGGAACGTATGTAAATATCAAACTTAAGGCAGAAGCAAGACATACAGCTCCTAAGACAGGTTTGCTACGTTTTGCCACAGGCATGATTATAGCTATAAACATTCCATAAATTGCGATTCCGAGGGCATTTGTAACAATTTGTGGTAAAATATTTCCTGCAATTGAACCAAAAGTTGTGCCAAGAGTCCAACCAAGATATGGAGTTAGCCCAAGTCCGTACATATAATGTTTTCCAACTAAATTGCTTCTTCCTGAAGCAACGGCGAAAACTTCATCTGTGTTAAAAAAAGCGATAAAAAGTTTGTTGCCCAAAGAAACCCTATTATCAAGTTTTTGGCTCAAGGAAATTGACATTAGAGCATATCGCATATTTATTACAACTTGAGAAAGAGCAAGTTCAAAAAATGGAAGTCCTCCAGTTATAATTGGAACACCAGCTAATTGTCCTGCGGATGTTAAGTTTGTCATGGAAATTGCGATGGCTTGCCAAAAGTATAATCCTGAGTTTACAGCAAAAATTCCAAAGGCAAAGGAAACTGATAAATAACCTAACCCTATTGGAATGCCATCTTTTATTCCCTGAAGAAATCTGTCTTCGCTTTTATTCATATTCTTTTAAGCCAGTTCCTTCATCAATTCCCATCATAATGTTCATACATTGAACAGCTGCTCCTGAAGCTCCTTTTCCAAGGTTATCGAAACGAGAACAAAGCATGATTCGGTCATCGTTTCCGTATACAAAGATTTGCATACTATTTGTGCCTTCAAGAGTGTTTGCAGGAATAAAACTTTCTGGCAATGTGCCTTCTCCCATAAAACCTGCAACTTTCACAAAGCGACTGTTTTCGTAGTGAGCAGCCATGGTTTCCCAAACTTCTTTTGCTGTAACTTTTTTTGATAATAGGCGAGTGTGAAGAGGAACTGTTACTGTCATTCCTGCAAAATAATCGCAAATATATGGATTGAAAACTGGTTCATAGTCAAGGCCAGTGATGATTTTCATTTCTTTTAAATGTTTGTGTTCTTGGGTTAAAGCATATTGACGTGGAGTATCTAAGCCAATATCCCGATTTGTATCTCCGTATTGGGCAATGGCTTTTTTCCCCGCTCCAGAATAGCCAGAAACTGCATGAATTGTAACAGGGTAATCTTTTCCCATTATTCCAGCTTTCACAAGGGGATATCCAAGGGCTATAAAGCCAGAAGCATAACATCCTGGAGTTGCAACTCGATTTGATTTTAGGATTTTTTCTCTGAAACTTGCATCTAGTTCTGGAAAACCGTAAGCCCAGTCTGGATTTGTTCTGTGGGCTGTGGATGCGTCTATTATTTTGGTGTTTGGATTTGTACACAAAGCAGCTGATTCAATGGCGGCAGCATCTGGTAAACATAAAAATGTAAAATCGCTTTCGTTTATTAAGCGTTGTTTTTCTTTTGCATCTTTTCTAAGTTCTTCAGAAATTGATAAAATTTCAATATCATTGCGATTTTCAAATCTTTCAAAAATTTTTAAGCCTGTGGTGCCTTCTTTTCCATCAATAAATACTTTGTATGCCATGTTTTTCTCCAAAAAAATATGGGCAAGGAAAAATCCTTACCCATATTTGAAAGTTTTGCTAAAAATTAGAATTTAGCAACTTTAATATCTTTTACAGTGTATTTGTATTCTCTTTCATTAATAGTAAATGTTAGTTCTTCACCTTTTTTACTATTGAAAATCGCATTTCCAAATGGAGACATGTAAGAAATAATCTTGTTGTCTGGGTCAGATTCCCAAGGTCCAAGAATTGTGTATTCTTCTTTTGTTCCGTTTGGTGCTTCTAGGAATACTGTTGTACCAAAAGAAACACGAGCTGTTGTAACAGTTGTTGGATCAAAAATAACACAACGGTCAATTTCATCTTGAAGTCTTGTTGCAGTTGCGTTAAGTTGAGCTTGACGTTCACGAGCTGCTTTATATTCTGCGTTTTCACTTAAGTCACCAAGAGCAATTGCTTCTCCGATTTCTTTTGAGTTTGCAGGAACTTCAACAGAAATAATGTGATCAAGTTGAGCTTTTTTAACATCCAACATTTTTGCTGTAACAATAAGACCTTTTGGTGCAACTGTCTTTTCTTCTGTTCCGTAGAACTTGAAGTTAGGATATCTTTCAAGGATTCTGTTGCGCATTTTCATTTTGATTTCAGGTTTTAAATCAGCAACGTCATCAACAAGGGTGTATAGACGAGAAATTGTATTTTCGTCCTTATTCAACATGTAACTTAGCATAACATCATTGTCGAATAGTAAACCTTCGATTTGAGAAATAATTTTCTTATTTTTTGTTGTATCGAAGTGACTTGCAATTTCTCTGTATCCTAAGTCAACAATTCTTACAAGGGTAATCATTTGTTTTTCAAAAGAAATGCCTGTGCTCTTGAACCATTCTTCTTCTTGAGATTCGCGGAAGAAGAAAATTGCTGCTTCTCTATAATCTTTGTAATTTTCAAAAGCATTAACAACAAGTTTCTTAACCATGTCTTCGTGACCAGTTTTAATTAAGTATTTTAACATGTCGTCTTGAAGAACTGTTGGGAATAATTTTACAAAGATTTCAGCAGAGTTTGGTAAATCTTTAATACATGTTAAGTAATCTTTCTTTAGGTATGTATTTTTTGTATCTTTTAATTCCAAATACATTGCTGAAGGATTTTCAATTTCTGCAAATAATTGAGCAAAATTGTATGGGAAACCTGGATTTAGGTGAGGAAGCTTTGCAATAATTCTTCTTACAACTAAATATGCAGCAACAATTTGTTCGTTTACAGTACTGAATGCTTTTAGATATCCTGCAAAGTATGTGAACATTTCTGTGAATAGTTCAGATTCTGTATCTCCATCTTCAAAGAAACGCATTAAAATATCAATACGAGCAAAGAATTGTTTTTGTGCTTTAAATTCGTTTGCAAGTTTTTCTTCAGTTGTGATTTTTCTATCACGAACGGTATACATATTGATATCGTTAGGATTTACACCAAAAATTGGTTCACTTTCCAAAAGTTTTCTTGCTGCTGTGCTCCAAGTTGTCCATTCACCTTGTGTAAGGATTCCTGAAACTAACTCAGCTTTAATTTGCTTGAAATCACAAGAATTGTTAAAACTCTTGATAATAGTTTTTAATGCCCAAAGCTTATTTTCTTTTACTTTTTTTGCAAGTTTTTCCTTTGAACAAACAGCTTTTAAAACCCAAATGTGATTTTTAGAAAGTGGTTGCAAAGCGTCTATTGCCATATTGATAGACATGTCTTTTTCACCATGAGGTTTACCAAAATTGATTTTAAGTTGTGTATCCAACTGTGAATCGTTGATTTTAGTAATTTTACCTGTTCCCCAAGAACGGTGGAAAACGAAATTGTCAACATCAAAAACAATATGTTTTTCAAAATCGTTAATGGCATCGAATACATTTCTAAAACTTTTGTTAAGGTCAGAATCTTTTATATATTTTTCTAGTTGAGAGTGATTTTTGTATTTTTTTCTATAACAGGCAACAATTTCTTCTCTTGCTTTACTGTCTGTTTCTTCGATAGAAAGAATGAGTTTTAGAATATCAATACAAGTATCCCAATCTTGTTTTGGTTCTTCTTTTTCAAGTACTTTATCTCTGTATTTTTCATAAAGTTCTTGAAGCATATCTGTTGATTTGTCACTTCCAAAAGCTTTAGATACTTTTCTTTGAATTGTATAGAAATAATCAATTTCTTCTGGAATTAATTCTAGCAATTTAGTCCAAATTTCTTTTACTTGGTTATATGCTTTTTTATTGATATAGCGAGGAAGTGCTCGTTTGTAATATGAAATAGCTGCTTCTGTGTTTGCTTCTTTTGCATATTCTTCTGCAAGTAATTTTGCAATATCAGCTTCTTCGTAGTCTACACGAACAATTGTTTCGTATAATTGACGAAGTTTTTCTTTATCTGTGTCGTTACCTTTATAACATTCTGCAAGGGTGTGAAGTGCAAATTTGTTATTTTCGTCTTCATCTAAAATGCTTTCACACAAATAAACTACGATATCAAGTTTGTTTTGTTGGTCAATAAAGATATTTACAAGTGTTACCAATGCTGAATTGTCTAGGGCATGTTTTTTTAAGCCAATCATTCCAGAAAAGTAAAGAGCAATGATACTGTTTTTTGTATGAGCTAGATGTTCATCACAAACGCTTTTTACTTCTTCTAAGCAATTGTTTTCTTTTACTTTTTCAATAATTGTTGCAAATTCAATAAATTGATTTTTTGTATAATTAGAAATTGCTACACGAGTCCATTTTTCCTCGTTCAACATATCCTGAACAGATTTTACTAATTCTTCAGACATCCGTATCTCCTCTAATAGTATATATTAAAAACTATATTTTTGTGATTTTAAAAATCACCTAGTTTTGCGTACAAAATTGATTTACACAACATATAAATCATGAACTTTTGGATTTAATAATTTTATCTTTAGTAGTATTTCGCTAATATTTACTCGTGCTCGATCGTCATCTTTTGAATTAACGTAATAATCTACTAACCAAAAGTAGTGATTGATTAATCTAGGAATCAAAATTTCTGGTTTGCTTCCAGATTCTTTTAGCTCATTTTCAAGAGAAAAAACCGCTTGTTTTAGTTTTCCAACTTCAAAAGCTCTTAATTCTCTTTTTATGCTTAAAACTCCAAGTAAAACTCCGTAAACAGGAATCCACTCTTTTAAAACTTCATCTTTGAAGTTTTCTTCTTCAACTCGGGAAATTAACCGAGTTATTAAATCTGATTCTAGAAAATCTATATCGATTTTCTGAGCATCAATATAAAAGGCCTCTCTGAAAAGAACCTTTGCAATTTTTTCTTCTCCACATAATGCATAGCAATCTGCCATTTCTGCTAAAATAGGAGAATGTTCTGGCAATAAATTGTTAGCATCTTTTAAAAAACGTAGGGATGTTTCAAAATCTCCCAATTTTTTATAACAAAGTCCGGTTTTTCTATAAACTTCAGCCTTTTGGGCATTGTTATTTTCGCTAAACAACTGTTGGTAGTTTTCTAAAGCTAGATTGAAGATTCCGAATTTCACAGCATAAAGACTTTGTTCGTAAGAAGGAGTTTTGGCAATGAATTCTGTAAATCTTTTCCATTGGGCAACCAAGGATTCTGCTCTTTCAAATGCCGTCGGAAGTTCTAATATTCTTGGTAGATTTTTAGACCAATATGTGGCACATGTTAAAGTGAAAATGATTTCAAGATTTTGTAAATCCCTAGAAAGAGTTTCTTCTAGTACTTTTCGGGCACGTTCAGGATTTCCTTGTCTTAATAATTCCCGAGCTTGTGCTAGACCAGTATTTGGTTGAATATCCATAATGTTCTATTATTATTGCAGAAATGACATCTTTAGTCAATAATTTGATAAAAAAATATGAAAAAAGGGGTAAGTTTATAATGTATTTTAAGAAATGTGTCAAGTAGTAAAATGGGATTTTATTAAATATTTTTATTGATTTATAAATTGTAAAATCATATAAATTGATATTGTCCTATACATATAACTAGACAGATTTACTTGCCTTTGATACTATATATTATTATGAATAATACTATACTTGCTCCTTCACTTTTGTCTTGTGATTTTTCAAATATTGGCGAGGCATTAAAATTAATTGAAAATAAAAACGGTTCTTGGGTTCATATTGATGTTATGGATGGAATTTTTGTTCCTGAAATCACCTATGGTCAACCAATTTTAAGAAGTATTCGACCTTTAACATCCATGCCTTTTGATGTTCACCTTATGATAGAAAAACCTGAAAATCAAATCGAATCCTTTGCTAAAGCTGGAGCAGATTTAATTACATTTCATTACGAAGCTGCTGTTCATCATCATAGAATAATTCAACATATTCATAGTTTAGGAAAAAAAGCTGGAATTAGCATTGTTCCTTCAACTCCAGTTTCTGCAATTTTACCAATTTTACCTTTTGTAGATTTAGTTCTTGTTATGACTGTAAATCCAGGGTTTGGCGGTCAGTCTTTAATTCCAGAATGTTTGGAAAAAGTATCAGAACTTGTTTCATACAGAAAAGAAAAAAATCTCTCTTATATGATTTCTGTTGATGGTGGCGTTAATGAGAAAAATGCAAAAGATGTAATTTCTTATGGTGTAGACGTGGCAGTTTCTGGAAGTGCTTTTTTCTCAGGTGCTTTATCTTGGAGTGCTTATGATAAAAAATAAACTGATTTTTGGATTAGTTTTATTATTCAGTCTTTCTACTTTTTGTTTTGCAGATTCTGAAGAGTCGTTATTGATAAAGGGATTACAAGCATACAAAGATAAGGATTGGACAACTTCTTTGTTTTTTCTACGTAAAGCAGCTACCTTGCCAGTGAATAATAATGCTGAAACTTGGTATGTTTTGATTATGGCTGAAGTTTACGCTTCGGATTTTGAAGGCGTTTGTACCGATGGCTCATATTTTATTTATCGATTCAAAGATAGCTCTTATGTTCCACAAATCAAATATCAAATGGCAAGGGCAACTTTTTTACTAGAAGATTATAATCAAGCCTTTGGAATGTTTAACGATTTTTGTAACGAATATCCAAAACATGAATTATATTCTTCTTCACTATTTTGGAAAGCAGAAAGTCTTTATCAATTATATGATTATGTGGAATCTGAGAAATTATTCAAAAATCTTTTAACCGAATATCCAGATAGTCCAAAATGTGTTGAAGCTGCTTTTAGAATTGAACTTCTCGAACAAAGAGAAAGAGAAGAAAAATTATTGTATTTGCTAAGAGTTACTGGAGAAGAAAATCTTGCCGCAAGAGAAGATTATGAACGTCAAATAAAAATGTATCAATCAGAAGAATCTATAAACTTCAAAATGAAGGTTACAGAATTAACATTGTTGGTTGAAGCCTTGCAACAAGAACTTGAAGATTCAAATACTCGTATTGAAAATTTGCTAAATAAGGTAAATGAATTGTCGTTGCAAAACGAGGAATTGAAACTTATTTCTGAAGATGCAAAAAAATCTGCGGCAATTGCTGAATATGAAGCTGAATTGCAAAAGAAAAATTACGAAGAGCAACTTCTACAGGAAAGAAATCTGTTAGAAGCTCAAAAAATGGCACAAAAGGAAGCTGAAAAATCTTCTAAGCTAGAAAATACGGTAGAAAACTTACAAAAAACAGAAAGTCCTGTAGAAGAAGATTTGGAAGCAAATGTGTCTTTTGAAGAGGAAAATACATACATTCCAAATGCTGAAGAAGAAAACCAAACTCTTTTGCCAGAAGTTGATTTTGAATTGCAAAAGCTAAAAGATAAAGCAAAAGAACTTGAAGATTTGTTAAAAAAATAAAAAGTGTAAAAAAATAATAGGGGATTTGATTTTATGAAAAAGATTTTTTCAATATTGATATTAGTATTTTTTGCAACTTTTTTATTTGCTGATGACGTTGTTTTCGAAAAAGGAAATATAAGAATTGTTTTGCATGAATATTCTGGTTCTGTTTCTTTGTATGGGAAAACAAGTCGTACGGGGAAATTTATTTCTCTAATCGATAATACAAACTATTCTGTAACCTCTGGATTTTATCTAAAAATTGATGATGTTTTTAGAAAACTAGAACGAACCTACGATATTGATATTTTTTCTAATTTTATTGAAGATGGAGTTTCTGTTTCCTATGAAATTAAAAAACAAGCTCTTGTGGAAGTGCAATTTAAAGTTTTTGCTTCAAATCTTTCATCAAAAGAAGATTGTATAAAAATTGATGTAATTATCAAAAATCTATCAGAAAGACCTCATAATTACACAATAAAAACTGTGTTTGATACACTTCTTGGGGAAGCATCTAAAAATCACTTTTTTACAAATAAAATAAATCCATTGAATACAGAGCAACTTTTTGAAGGTATGAGTGAACAAAGATATGTGGCTTCTACAAATGGATATGATACTGTAGGATTTTTGCTTTACGGGAATAATATGGCAGAGCCAGAATTTGTTTGCGTGGGAAATAGAGATACTTTAGTTCAAAAGGTATGGATTCCAAATATCGTTCAGAATAAAACCTTTGATTCTATCGATACTTTTAACAATTCTGCTTTATCAATAATTTGGCGGCCTATAGAACTTTCTAGTTTGAATAAAAGTACAACAACATTTTTTATTTCTACTGCTACAGAAAAACGTGCCTTTCCTTTAGAAAAAAGTTTTCCTGTTGAAATGTTGACTTATGCACCGGCTTTAGAAGAAGATACTGCAATTTATAAAGATTCTTATGGAGTAACATATACTGTTGGGGTTCATAGTGAAGAACAATTAGATCCTGAATATATTGCAGATTTATTAAATAGAATTCATAATTTAGAAATAAAAGCAGATGGCTCTAATCGAGATGAAATTAAAAAACTTAATGCAGAATTGGATGCCATTATGCAAAAGGTTAAGAGAATAAAGTCACAAACAAATGCAGAAAACTAATATTTTAGATCAAGCAGAAAAAGCTTATAAAGCAAGACGATTTAGCAAGGTTATTTCTCTTCTAGAACCAATGGTTTTTGAATACAAGGAGTCCTTTAGATTTTATTATCTTTTAGGAGTTTCTTGCATGTATCAAAACGATTTCGGTGGCGCAGAATCATATTTAAATCGGGCTAGAAGAATAAAAGTAAATAGTCCAGATTTAATGGTGGCTCAAGGTGCTTTGTTTTTACGTCGTGGAGAAATTCCAAGGGCTGTAGAATATTATCTTGAAGCTTTAGAGTATGCCCCAAATAATTCAACTGCGAAAAAGGCTCTGAAATTTATTCGTAAAAACTCAGATAGAGAAAAAATTCAGAAAATTATATATTCAGGAAAAGCTAAAAGATTTTTTCCAAGGACGGGGCTACATCCTGCTGTGCCTGGAATTTCGATTTTTGCACTGATTTTAGTTGGTTGTGGTGTGTTTTTCGGTTTGAATTATAAATCGATTTTAGGATTAAATGGCACCAGGGCAGATTTGTCTGCTTTTGTTTTGTCTGTGGATGAAAGGTCTCATCCTTTGGAAACTGATTTATCTTCCACTAATTATAGGTATATTTTGTCTTCAACAGAAGTTGCAAAGTTATATTCAGAAGCGCAAACTCTTTTTCAGCAAGGAAAAGACAATGCTGTTCAAATCAATATAAATAAATTGCTTAGTTCAAATGCTTCAACTGCAATAAAATATAAGGCCAATCTTTTGCTAGAATATTTGGATGAGCCTACTTTTGAAGATTTTTCCAACTCTTTTACTTATGATGATATAAAATTGGATCCTTATTTGTATCAAAATTGTTGGATGATTTTATCTGGTAGAATATCTAATGTGAATATTACAGAAAATGTATATTTTTGTGATTTACTTGTTGGATATGAAAATATGAAAAAATTAGAGGGGATTGTTCCTGTTGAAATAAAACAACCTATTACCATTGACCCAACTCAACCTATAAAGGTTTTGGGAAAAATTCTAGTGAAAAATGGTAAACTTTCTTTGGAAGTTAAGTCTGTTTATCAGCCTTTGCAGGAAAATATGTAGAAAGAATAAAAAAAATTAAAAATATGTAAACAATTTTAAAAAAAATACTAGATTATAACTGAAATTACTTAAAAAAAGAAAAGTTTTTCTTAATTAGTATATATATAAAGATTTTTTTTGGAGATTTATGCAAAATCTTCAAAATAAGGAAAGGTAAAGAATATGGCAACAGATTTAGAAAATCAAGCAGAAATGAACGAAAAACTTCAAGCTTTGGAAGCTGCTCGTCTTCAAATTGAAAA
>JAEIGA010009135.1_pt1 | contig 14996 bp, 9 predicted proteins | sample 9270691 | NCBI WGS metagenome assembly JAEIGA01 (sample SAMN17057246, study PRJNA624740) | gut metagenome | biome: biome; isolation source: fecal sample | host: Bos grunniens | place: China: Xizang | collected 2019
TATGCTCGCACGACGCAAGATGTCGTTGCAGGAACTCTCAGAGCGCATAGATATTTCGGTTGTAAATCTTTCGAAACTCAAAACGGGCAAGGTGCGTGCTATACGATTTTCCACGCTCGATGCTATTTGTCGAGTGCTCGAATGTCAAGCTGGTGATATTCTTGAATTTCGCCCCGACCAACCCGAGCCAGAGGAGTAAACGACAAGAGAACTATTGACTCAACAAAGGCTATTCCTGTATAATCCAGAGGAATAGCCTATTTTTATTATCGTTGTCAAACATAGATACAAAAGAGGCTGACTTCAAGCCCTTACGCGCTATTAGTCAGCCTCTTAAAGTGAGTATTTTTAGTTTAGTTATACTCAGACTCGCCCTCAGCCTCATCGATCCAGGGCACAGTCTTCATATCCTCAGTAGTCAGCTCTGCAACCTGCTCATCTGTAAGCAGTGCATCCTCGCCATTAGCAAACTCGATATCCGAGAAGCTACTGATTGTCAACTGATACGAAGCATAATCATCAGCATTACCCTTGTAGTCAGAACGCTGAGCATAGATACCATATATAGCTGTGATAGTTGCCTTCTCGCCATCCTTACATACGTTACGACGAGCAAAACGCGAGTAACCACTTGTGCGCAAAGCATATACACCATTCTCCGAGCATACCGTCGCAGCAGTATTGTAGGTAAAGAGCACCGAACCATAAAGGCTCTTACCAGTAATCTCCTCCTTGAATGCCCAGTGGTACCAGCCCTTAGACACTGTAGGACGAGGGTCGGTATATAGCCAGCTTGGATAGATATTCTCGAACGAGCCACTCTTCAAACCTGGGTTTTGATACGTATGCAATACTAATATTTCATTGCCATTTTCATCAAGGTCTGCCTCACCGTCTTCATCATGATCTACCGTAACATACTGAAGGTTACCATCCTTATCCAAAATAGGCATTGGTACACCTGCGTAGTGGCATGTAAGGTCCTCAAAACGAATCAAGCGGCCAAACATCTGCTCCCTGCTCTTGTTGTTGGGGAATACCTCGTTGTAGTTCTCGGGGGTAACAGTAATAATATCAACAGAGTGTGGATCACTCTTCCACTCCTCGTAGGTACCTACAACAAGCGTAGAGGGCTCACCCGCAAAGACATGGCGGTCGATGATCTCCTGAAGCTCTAGGTTTGAGTTTGCATAGTACTTATGCTCACCCGCCTTGTTGTACGACTCCGAAGGAGCACCACCCAACGAGAGCATCATACGGTAGTTACCGAGGTAGAGACCTTCGAGGCGCACATATACCCACGAGCCATATTTGTAGCGCACGCCTACATTATTGTTCAACTTAAGTTCGATACCCGCAGTATGATCCTGGATATGCAACGACTTATAGATGTTACCCTCTTCGTCATTAGAGATAACCTTACCTTTGATATATACATCGCGTCCTGCGAAGATATCCTCGCCGATAAGCTTGGACTTTGTGTTGCTCCAGCTGCTGTTAACACCTGTGTTGCTAATCTCACCAAATGCCTCCTTCAACTCCTTAATGGTGATAAGTTCAGCATCGGGAAACATAGCCTCGAATGAGTTATCATCAAAAACGGGGCGAGGGTCCACTGTCTCGAACTTCTCGTAGCAGCCAACAGCCATAACTGCTACGGCAACCAATGCAAATAATCTGTTTAGTTTCATAATATTCATCAGTTTAGCAGTTAAAATCTAAAGTAAACATTCAAGTAGTAGTTAAAGCCATTCATATAGAAATACTTCGAGTCGAAGCGGCTATAAGTTGTAGGCTTCTTAACAATCTCCATCTCTCCATCGTTGTTGGGGAAGATAAAGGGATCGGAGAGCTTATTCAGACGCATCTGCTCATAACCACCCGTGCGGATAGTCTGGTTATTCAAGATGTTGTTCACCTGAAGGCTAAAGCCGAGGGTGTACTTATACTTGATGCGGAAGTTCTTGCCGATGCTTGCGCTTAAAGTGTAGGCGTTACCCAACTCCTCCTGTGCGCGAATACCATCAATCACATCAACAACATATGCCTTCTGACGACCTGTCTCCAAGTTATTCCAGTCGTAGATACGCTTGATCTCATTCTCAAGATACTCAGTACGATACATTGGGTTCATCGAGAGATACAAACGGTCGTAGTAGTTAAAATCCAACGATGCATACCAGTTGTTAGGACCGCGGAAGTTTAGACCTACGTTGATAGCTGTCTGGGGAGTACTCTCCACCTTCATACCCTTCCAGTTTACGCGGCTGTGAACGATATCTGTTGCAGAGTTATCGATCATCTGTGTGAACTCGGGGTTAGAGGTGTAGATGTAATCACCAAGGCTCACAGCACCCTGTAATGAGAGGCCCCATGCAATAGGCACACTCAAACCGAGCTCAACACCCATGTAGCGCTTGTCGATGCCCGACATTGCGAAGTTGGTGAACGAGCCCTGAGTGTCGTCATAGAACGAGATAACCTTCGACTGATCAAACATCTGTGTATAGTATGCCGAGATACGTGCACGCACCCAAGGAGTGTTAAGGTTGTATGTAACATCTGCACCGTAGATCTTCTCGGCATCGATACCAGGTGTAATCTGGTTACGGGTACGCGCTGACACGAATGCGTTATTGAACATAGGTGCATTCTGCATTGCCGTAGCATTGAGTTCCAACGAATGTGCACCCGAGAAACGGTATGCGAGGTTTACCTTTGCCTTGTAGGTGAGGGTATTAACCTTGTCCGAGTTACCGAATGATGTCATACCACGATTATCACCCGCATTGGCATTTAGGAACAAGCCCTTCTCCCATATGCCCTGACGCCAAAGGCTTGAGTAACCGATCTCGCCACCAATATTCGCACTAAAGCCACCTGATGCAACCTCATACACAGCCCAGAACTGACCCTGACGAACGTGTGCATAGTAGTCGTAGTTGTACTTGTCGCCCTCTTTGACTGCCTGTGCCTTGCCATGCTCGCGATAGTATGCCATGTTGTTCTGGTAAGATACGGCATTGCTACCGAAGTCACGCTCTGCAAACTTGTCCACATCCAGCCAGTAGTCGCCACCAAGCAAGTCCTTGACTGTTGAGTAGTACTCCGTGCGGTTAACTCTTGCACATACACCTGCGGTAATCTTGGAGCCTCCGCGGAAGATGTGGTTGAGCTGTGCTGCAAAGTTGTAGTCGAGCTGGTCGGTGTGACGCTCCTCAATCATAGCTACAGAGCGGTGTCCCTCGCCATAGATAGAGTTCTGCTCACCCATTTTGTTGTCCCGAATAAGACCATCGAAGTCAATATAGCCATCCCAGTTCTGCACAAACTCTCTATACTTCATCTTGTCGGTTTCGAGGTCTGTTTCCGAAAATGGAAGAGTCATACCATTAGCATCAGCAAAATTGTTGAGTATCATGCGACGCTCAAGACGGTCGCCATAGTATGATGGCAATACACGATAGTAGTCTGGACGTGGATCCTCACCCTTATACCATGTGAGAGCCGAGTAGCCATTAAAGCCGAAACGCAACGACGTAGCCACAGCAAGCGATGTGTTCTCGCTTATCTGCCAGTTATAGTTAAGCATAGCGATTGGCTCGTGCATACGACGCACACGCGCGTTGCGCTCCTTGCCATTCTGCATACCTACGTTGGGATTGTAGTAGTTGTCACCCCAAAGGTCGTACGCTTCTTGTGTTGAAGCCTGCTGTGCACCACGCTGTGTTGGAGCACCAAGGATTGTTGCCGAGAGTCGGTGGTTAGAGTTGAACACCTTCTCTGCTGAGAAGAAGTAACCATATGCGTTGTAGTACACACCATCGACATAGCCGTTGCCCCCCTGACGGGTAGAGAGCGTAAAACCATATGACCAACCGTTATCAAGCTGACCAGATGCGTAGCTCACCATGGCACGGAAGCGATATAGCTGCGTGGCATTAACTACACTTGCACGGAAACCCTTGCGAAGCTGCGAGGCACGAGCATTGATGTTGGTAGTACCCGCAACACCACCCAAGCCATAATCCGACATATTCAAGCCAGATGTTGACTCCTGATTGCGCGTAGCATCATTAAGGCCGCTCCACAATGACCATGGTCCATAGCTTGTGAGCGCATCGTTAAAACGGATGCCATTGAGATATACATCCTGATACTGCGAGTCGTAACCACGCACATTGAAGCGCATCTCCGAGAAGCGATACGAAGCGATGTTATTGAAGATATCCTTAGATGCCGAAAGTGTCGAAGGCATAGACTGTGAGTCGCCTGCACTCTCCACATCGGTATCAAGCTCAGCAAATGCCGAGGCATCCACAACGTTCATAGCAGAAGGGATCATATAGACATTCTGCATATCGTGCACTAGCTCCTTGACACGCACCATGAGCTCAAGATCCTCAAAGTCGGCAGCCGAGAGCGTAAGCAGATACTCTCCAGGTGCGAGACCTTCGATGATGAACTCACCATTACTGTTGGTCGTGGTATTGATGGCAACACCATCAATGGCAATCGCTACCCCACTGATGGGCTCACGATTGTCACGCGACACGACCACACCCCTCATGCCACCCATCTGGGCGTATGCACTTAGGCCAAGAAGGGTGCATAGAATTGTTAATAGAAATTTCCTCATAATTATATGTTTGATATTTTACTTTCCAATGTAGATATACACGGGGAAATGGTCGCTAAAGCCGTTCTGGAAATTGTTGGTAACGAACGTACGCAAAGGATAACCCTTGTACTGACCCTCCTGCTGAAGCATATAGGGGCGTGTGAAGATATTACCATAGAACTTCTTACCCTTGATAAGGCGAAGCTCACCATCCCTGGCATTTACGAGGTTCTCTGTAACGCAGATGTGGTCAAACAAGTTCCACACATCCTGATATGCAAGCGTACCGAGGCCTGCGCGAAGCATCTGGTTGAAGGGGTTGAAGAAGTCACCCTCTACAAGCTCCTTATCCTTTGCCTTAGCACCCATAACCTTGGTGATGCTGGCATCTGTAGCGTCATCATTGAAGTCACCCATTACGATAACCTTTGTAGCAGGATTCTGTGCAAGCAGCGAGTCCTTAATCTCCTTGATCTGCTTTGCGCAAGCATCGCGCTTGAACTGCGAAGCCTCCTTGCCGCCGAGACGTGATGGCCAGTGCGACACAAGGAAGTAGAATGGCTCACCCTCGATAGTACCCCACATAACCACAAGGTCACGAGTGCGGAAATTGGGCAACTCATCCACTACAAGCTTGATATTGTCCGAGCCCTCGAGTTTGAAGACATCAGAGCGATAGAGGAATGCACAATCCACACCACGCGCATCGGGAGAGTCGAAGTGACAGATGCGGTAGTTAGCACCCTTTAGTTTAGGTTGCGACACGAGGTCCTCAAGCACTGAGCGGTTCTCAATCTCCGAAACACCAATAACGATTGGGTAATCCTTTTGGATTGCCGCAATGTCGAAGAGTACGCGCTCCATGTTAGTGAGCTTCTTCTGATACTTAATCTCGTTCCACTGCTTGACACCATCGGGAAGGAACTCCTCGTCATGAGTCTCTGGGTCATCGTAGATGTCGAAGAGATTTTCGAGATTGTAGAACACTACTGCGTATGGCTTATCCTGCGCCACACCCGCTGTTATGGCAAACAGCGTTACAAATAGCATTAAAAGAGTCTTTTTCATATCTGTATTTTATTTAATTATTTGCTCTGTCATCGTCACCACACTCTGTTTAGTTGATACCCCACTCTGAAGGCACTGCGGTACTCTTTACCTGGATCTCAATATCGTCATTAATCATCGGGAAGAAGGTGAAACCAGTACGCTTCTCCAACTCTTCAACCGAGATGCAGTCAGCCGAAGTGATTGATGTGTCATTACCAGTATTGGCATGCTCCATCCATATTGCTATGGCACGTAACTGATTAGCATCGCCAACCTCATCAATACGTTTACCTGTATTGCCCTTCTTCGTGCGAAGCAATGCCTTAAAATAGTGCGTAGGCGTAGGGCACGTATTACCCGAGTAGTCCGTTGTCTGTCCATTGATTGATGAGTGGTGCTCACCCTCGAAATATGCGCCTGTAACAACATAGAGCGTATCGCTACACACCATGTTACGCACACGACCCTCCAACACACCCCACTTGTTCTGGTTGAAGTTAGACTGCTGAGGGGTCATATTGGTTGCATAGAATGTCTGATCCATCATCTCCTGTGAGCACTTGCGGTCTGCGGCAGGCAGCTGATGACCTCTGTCATAACGACCCGTATAGGAGCGATACAAGTTAGCCTGCAACTCGCTGTCAACAGATGGGTCATAACAGAACTCGCTATAATCGCGGTCACCACTACCCGTCATGTGTGAATTATGAAGAGGATATGCCACCCACAATGATGCACGCACACTGGGATCAAAGCAGTAGGTGTAGTTTCGTGCGTTGTTATTCAAACCGAGCTTACCATAATGGCTGTTGTAGATGTAACCCTTGTCATTGTCACACACAGGCAGCTCTGCCCACTGGCGACTTAATGCGATGCTATTGTCGTAGCTATACTGCGTGAAAGAGAGCGCAAACGAGCCTCCATCCGCGAAATTTACAGTTACGTTTGCCGTGCGCGACTCGCCCGATGAGTTTTTGTCGAAGTAGATGTAGATAACCTTGTCGATGTTCTCCATCACGCCATCAATTGTATTGTAACGATTGGAGAAGTAAGCCCAGTTATCCTCAGACTCAATAACGATAGAGTACGAAGTACCCTGTTGTGCTCTTAGCACCACAGCGCAGTTCTTGCTCTCGCCCTTAATCTCTGTAGTCTGAATATAGGCACTACTCTTTATTCGTTCAATACCGTTATCGTCGCAACCTACCATGCCAAGTGACATTGCCACAGCGCACATCATTGCAACTATCATTTTCGCAAATATCTGCATATCTTTCTATTATGAGTTCTCTTTTTTTGTTTGTTAATTTTAAATTTTCCCTTCGCCACCTCGGGTGGAATTACACCACCCGAGCATTAGCGAAAGAGTTTCAGATTACTGAAGTTTAACGCTAGCCAAAATTACGCGTGTAGCACCTGAAACAGTGCTGAGTGTAATAGTTGATGAAGCGTTAAGACCAGTAAGGTTAACAGTATAGTAGTCGTTAGACTCATCAAGAGTAATGGTATAAGGAGGATTACCAGTAGCACCATCATTAGACTTGAGCTCGAGAGTAGTAACCTCTGTACCATCTACTGAAATAGTGAGTTTACCTGACTTACCCTTCCATGCAACACCATAGAATGAAAGAGTCTTGTCACCTGCCACACCAACCGCATCAGTTGTGAGTGAACCAACAACTGAACTTGTACCGAGCTTTACCACCTTGCATGACTGACCATTGATTGTTGCATTCTGGTCATCGTAATATGCCTTATTTGCTGAATTGGCAGCGCTAGTGAAGAGTGAGTCTGATGTAAAATCACCATCACCAGGTGTAGGCTCTGGCTCTGGCTCGGGAGCAGGCTCCTCGCCACCACTCTCACCAAAACGCGCACCTGTCAAGCCAGCGTAGTCAGAATTCTGAGCAAAGATAATCTGCATATTGCCATTGTTGATTGACGAGACACCCTTGATAGTACCCGCGCCCTGAGCAACGGTCGATGTGCCGTAAGTAGCGTACTTTGAAGAGAACACCACGAACTTGTTGCCGTTTGCATCCTCGATGTTGATAGAGGTGTGAGCACTGCCCATAACCCATGTCTTTGAGAGGTCTGAAGCTGCAACCTGAACACCCTCGATAGCTACATACTGACCCTCGTACTTGTTTGCGAGGAAGTCAGCCATAGTAACAGTCTTAGGAGTTACGGTGTTACCAGTAGATACAACAGTAATCTTATCCAACGCAAGACCGCTTACCTGAACTGCGCCATTGTATGCGCCAAGAGTAGCACCAGTAAGGTCGATCTGAACCTTTGTACCGAAAGCGAACTCGTGGTTAGCACCGAGGTAGAACTGCAATGCACCAGTCTCATCCTGAACATACATACCCTTCTTTGAAGTGAGGTTGTTCAACTCGTAGTTAGATACTACAACAGCCTCGATTGTGCCATTGATTGTAGCACCCTGGCCCAATGCCAATACTGAAGCGATAGAGATTGTATCACCAGGAGTTGGCTCTGGTTCTGGCTCGTCGCCACCACCCTCACCTGGAGTAAGTGCCTCGTCAGTGAGCTTAACACCGCATACGATAGCACGCGCTGTAGGCATTGTAGAATCAGCAGATGTGAGTGCGAAGTTTGCATCTGTAGAGAACTCAATCTTTGAAGATGCAGTCAAGCCCTCAAGCTTGAATGAGTAATGATCAGTATTTGCGAAAGCAAGTGCAGTGTATGGAGGATTACCAGTTACGCCATCGTGTGAAGCGAGCTTCACCGACTGTGTAGCACCACCGTCAACACGGAAGTACAAGGTAACGTCGCCACCCTTCCAGCCCTGAGCATAGAAGTTGAGATACTTAGCACCCTCTACGCCTACAGCGCCTGAGGTAAACTTACCAGCCTGCTTTGACTTACCCAACTTGAAGCCTGTTACAGCCTCACCGTTGATAGTTGTCTCACCAAGAGAATACGCAGCATTTGTAGAGTCATCAGTAGCGCATACGAAGATAGAGTCTGACTCATACTCTCCGTTTGCAGGGACATTTGGCTGCTCGGGCTCCTCACCACCCTCATTACCACCACCAGGATTCTCAGAACCAGCAGCGAGATCGATAGTCTGACCACCCTCACCAACGTTCAAAGTAACGTCATCGAGGCGATATGCGCTCTCGGCAGTTGCAGAGAACTTGATGTAGAGCTTAGCAGGAACCTCCTTCAAAGTGAAGTTTGCAGTAGCAACATTCCAGCGACCCTCGGCAGTACCAGCGAATGTATATTCAACATTAGACCACTTCTCACCGTCGCCAGAGAGTGATACGATGAACTCCTCGGGCTTGAACAAGCTACCCAACGACTGTGAGTACTTCTCAGTACCGAATGTCAAAACGAGATCCTTCTGTGATGACTCCAAAGCGAGATCCTTGATAGTAAAGTGGTTCTCAACCTTGCCGAAGAAGATGTTGTTAACACCTGAACCAGCGTAGTCAGAGTATGAGCCATCAGAGTTAGAGTTGTTGCGAACAGTAGTGTTGTGGCCATCGTATGATACGTTTGCAGCGGCAGGACCTACAGCGTTCTTCATCTCTGGGAAGTCTGTTACATAAGGCCAGTAGTTACCATCCTTCTGTGCAGCCTGACCATCGAAGTTCTCGAAGTAGAGAGCATCGGTAGTAGGAGGCTCGGGAACCTCAATCTGGATGTTATCGAGGTCGATAGTCTGACCACCATTACCGATAAAGAACTTAACATCATCGAGACGATATACCGAAGCAACCTTAGCCTCGAACTTGATGTAGAGTTTCTCTGTACCAGCAGCCAAAGTAAAGTTTACAGTAGCTACATTCCAGCGACCAGGCTCAGTGCCAGCGAATGTGTACTCAAGGGGAGCCCACTCAGTACCGTTCTTTGAGATAGATACGATGAACTCCTCAGGCTTGAATGTGCTGTCGCCATCCTGAGTGAACTTCTCCGAACCGAAGGTCATCTTGTAGTTCAACTGTGCAGCATCCAAAGCGATGTCGTTAACCTGGAAGTAAGCGCCACCACCGAAGAAGATGTTGTTTGAACCCGAACCAGCGTAGTCAGAGTAAGAGCTGTTAGATGTAGAGTTAGCACGAACAGATACGCCGCTACCAGAGTAGGTTACATTCACTGCCGCAGGACCTTCGGGATTTGCGAACTCAGGGAACTGGTCGATGTAGGGCCATGAGCTGTTGCTATTGCCATACTCCTTAGTTGCCTCCTTGCCATCGAAGTTGTCGCCATAGAGCAACTCCTCCTCTACTGGAGCATCGTTTGATGCAGACTGCTTGACAGTAATCTTCTTTGTCTCCCAGTTGCCATACTCCTTGTGCAGAGCGATAACCTTGACAATTGTCTCACGTGCATCATCAGTGTCGTTCATAGCCACTGCGACGGTGATCTTTGCATCACCAGTACCATTTGCAGGAGTTACCGTAACCCAGTCAACATCTACATCCACCTTCCAATCAGAGTTGGCAGTGATGTCAACAGTCTGGCTACCCTCCTCCATAGAGAAGTTCATTGATGTTGTAGACACCTCCACCGTAGGATCAGCCACAACATCATCGCCTTCAAACTCGCACGATACAAAACCCAAAGCAGAGCCCAGAGTCATGATCACGGCGAATAGAGACTTGAAAAGTTTGTTTGCCATAATGTTTTGTGTTAATTAGTTAAAAAATTATTAAAAAGTTATAAATCATACGCCTCTTATCATATCTCTACGAGATATGGTACTTAGTGCGCAAATATAGTACATCTTTTTCAATAAATAAAATTTATAACGATATTTCTCGTCTGTAGAATTGAATAACTAAATGTGTTGTGATATTGTATTATTCAGCAAAAATCGCTATATTTGCGTTTGGAAACTAAGATTTATTTATGGCTGTAGATAGAAACATGCGTAATATTGAGAGCGACAAGGAGTTCGAGAGCCGCATTCGTCCGCAACAACTGCAAAACTTTGCTGGTCAGGACAAAACAGTCGCTAACCTCAAGATATTCATTAAGGCCGCACTCATGCGTGGCGACTCACTTGACCATGTCTTGCTGCACGGCCCTCCGGGATTGGGTAAGACCACTCTAGCGAACATCATCGCCAACGAGATGGGGGCACAACTTAAGGTGACATCAGGCCCCGTGCTTGATAAGCCAGGCGACCTCGCGGGCTTGCTCACCAACCTAAATCCTGGCGACGTTCTCTTTATCGACGAGATACATCGCCTCAGTCCCATTGTTGAGGAGTATCTCTACTCTGCGATGGAGGACTACAAAATTGATATCGTTCTGGATAAGGGTCCCGCAGCACGCTCGATACAGATTGAGTTAGCACCATTCACACTTGTGGGTGCTACCACTCGTAGCGGACTGCTCACTGCCCCACTACGTGCACGATTTGGCATCACCTGCCACCTCGAATACTACGATGCACCCGTTTTGTCGGGCATCGTGAAGCGCTCGGCATCCATCCTCGACATATCGATAGATGATGATGCAGCGTTGGAGATTGCCCTACGCTCGCGTGGCACACCACGTATTGCCAATGCACTGTTGCGTCGTGTGCGCGACTTTGCAATGGTTATTGGAGAGGGTCACATCGATGTCGATATAACTCGCACAGCACTTGCAGCACTCAATATCGACTCGCGTGGTCTCGATCAGATGGATAACAAGATTTTGGCTACCATAATCGAGAAGTTCAATGGTGGTCCCGTTGGTCTCAACACTGTAGCGACAGCCGTAAGCGAGGAGGCAGGAACAATCGAAGAGGTCTATGAGCCATTCCTCATTAAGGAGGGTTTCCTCAAGCGAACACCACGTGGTCGTGAGGCGACAGAGTTGGCATACAAGCACCTCGGCTATGCATACGACAACTCACCCGAGCAGTCGCTATTCTAACTAACTGACAACACATCAAAACAATAAGAGCCTATCCAATGCGGATAGGCTCTTATTCTATATGGTGCTGAGCACCTCGTCTTCAACTAGAGAGCTGATGAGATAAGGAATGTTGCAGCAACGCCCAAGATAGCGTAAAGCTCAGGGAACGCAGCAAGGATAAGTGTCTTACCGAATACGTCGTTACCGTTACCAATAGCAGCGATACCGTTAGCACAAACCTTTGCCTGGAACAAAGCTGAAGACAATGTTACGATAGCCATCAAGAGACCAGCGCCGAAGATACCGATACCAGCCAACATAGACATGCCATCAACGATAAGGCCGCTGACCATGAAGTAACCTACGAAACCGTAGAGACCCTGAGAACCAGGAAGCGCTGAGAGGATCATGTAGCTACCGAAAGCGCCACCATTCTTCTTCAATGCGCCTACTGAAGCCATACCGCAACGTGCAGTAGCAACTGCAGAAGCCAAACCAGATACGCCGACCATAAGGGCAACGCCCAAATAAGCCAAAATTAATGCTGAATTCATAATTGTTAAATGTTTTTAAGTTGTTAATTATTATTTGTTTATTTATTCATCTTACGAATAGGCTCGAATGAACGCTGTCCCATCTCAAAGCCCGCATTCTTATAAAACTCGACAAAGGTCAAACGCATAGGGTGTACGAAAGACGAGATTGCCGACATGAAGAGGTTGATACCGTGACCGATAAGCAGGATGATAGAGGCAGCAACAATCTGCAATGCTACGACATACCATGCCGAGCCATCAACACCCTCCGAGAGTCCTGAAAGACCCATAGCGAGAGAGTTGAACACCTGTGCCAAAACACCACCTGACAAACCGATGGCAAACAATCGGATGTAGCTCAATACATCGCTCAACAAACCTGTGATGTTGTTATATGTATCCCATAAACCAGCACCAATGTTGATAAGCGGATTACGCTTAACATTATTGAGCAAGAGCATCAACACAGCACCAAGACCAAGGGCACCATAGAATATAGGTGACGACAGGTCGAAGCCTGGAATTGCCAAGCCAAACATTGGAAGACCAGCAGCCAAAGAGCCTGAGAGCAGGATGATAAACCAGCCCAAAAGACCAAAGGTTGAGGTGAAACCAAAGAGTTTAGCCTTCATCCAGATGTTGATAGCCATACCCACCAGAATCTGGAATACACCGAGTGCCAACGAGATAGAGAAGAAGTCCTCCTGGAAGTTGAGCAACGAATCCTGATGTATAGGTAGGTAATCCGAGATTGTCAAGCCAAAGAACGAGTTGGCATAAAAACCAAACGCCACAGTAGCCGAAGAACATACAATCGAGAGCCATGCTGCCTGACGCATTGCCGCACCACCCTTCTTCAAGAGAGCCAAGCCCACCATGAGAAGGATCAAGCCATAGCCTGCATCACACAAGCAGATGGCGAAGAAGAGCATGTAGAATGGACCAAAGATTGCAGTAAGGTCCAAAGTACCGTACTTAGGCAACGAGTACATCGAACCGATAAGCTCAAACAAACGAGCAAACTTGCCGTTCTTGAGCTTCACGGGAGCATCGTCGTCGATAGTAGCGTCGCGGCGGTCGAATACGAGGTATGGGTACTCCTTCAACATCGCATCTACCTTATCAGCTGTATCGGCCTCAGCCCAGCCCTCCAAAAGGATGAGCGAGCCATCAGCCTCACGCTGAGCCGTAGCACCAACCTTCAAGCCCTGCAACTGCTCCTTAAGTCTGCCGCACTCAGCAGCAATATGAGCAGTAGAGAGTGCTGCGCGCGAGAATACCTCATTAAGGGCCTCATCACGAGCTACGAGCTCATTAGCCTTGGCAAGTAGTGCCGCGCTATCCATATCGGGAAGGCGCACCTCCTGACCATCAACCATATACTGCACATCGTCAGTAGTTACAACGGCAAAGTAAACACCCGCCTGTGTGCGAGAGATCTCTGCAACGGTAACACCCTCCGCAGCCTCAGCCACAAAGCGGTCATAGGCAGCTGTCTGTGCAGTAAACAAGCGAACTGTTACACCGCGGCTGGCAAGACGCTCAAAGTCACTTGCCGAGAAGCTACCCCATGGAGCAACATCATCCGCAAGCTTACGCAAGCGTACAACATCCTGCTGCAACTGCTGACGCTCCTCGCGTGCCAAAGTATAACACTCGAAAGCCTCCTCGCCGTTGGTGTATGGCATAGCATTAGCATTGAACTCCTTGCCATCCTTGAATGATGAAAGGAACTCCATAGCCTTGTTGCGCGCCTCAATATCCAACAACACCGTGCGGTCACCCTCCGAGGGCTCCCAGCCAGTGGTGGTAATATCCACCAAACCAAGCTCACGAAGTGTCTCAACAAAGCGCTCCTGCTCACCAGCATAGAGCACGATGTCATAGCGAATCATCTTACTGATCATGCGTTAGGCTCCTCCATAGCCTCGGCTTGCGCCTGACGAGTTTTCACAATCTTCTGTGCCGACTTACTGAGGTTCTCCTCGTCCTCCATAAATCGCTTAATCTTACGTATGGCATCCTCATAACCAGGTATCTGCACCTTTTCGTAGAGGTTTACCTTCTGAGTGGTTTTGCGTCGCGCATAGTCCAAAAGTTCCATCTTGCGGTTGTAAACCTCGAACTCGATGCCGAGTCGAGACATCTGCTTCAGAACCTTGATACCCTCGGCATACCAGACGGGGGCTGAGAAGAGGTCATAAGGCTTCTCCTCATAGACAATATCATTTAAGATAGGTATGCGCACGCCCGCAATCTTCTGTGTTGTGAGTTCAACATCGACGATGCGGATTAGGTCACAATCAAACTCTCCCCAAAGCTGCACCATATAGTCGTAGGCGGCGATAAGCTCGTCCAACTCCTTGCGGTAGGCTAACGCGGAGTCCTTCGCACGCTTAACCTCCGAACGCAATGCACTCTCCTTACTCTTGATTGTAGGCAAGGCATTCTTTCGGATTTTGAGCTGCTTGTTCAGCTCACCGAGCGAGGTCTTGTTATACTGAAATTTGATTGCCATAAGCTATTTTTATGCTTTCCAATATTTATCTGAGAGCTCCTGCTTTATGCTTACCTCACCCTTGTTGAAGTACTTAGCAAAGAGGCTCCATGCAGTATCGAGCATCTGCTCGATTTCAATGTTAACGTCGATAGAGAGCAACTTCTCTGAGTAGTCGTGAGCAAACTTCAATGCACGCTCGTCGTAATCCGAGAGGTCGAAACCGTTCTCCAACTTAGTCTTCGCGTTAGCAGCATCAGCATACAAACGTACGCAGGCATTCATAACCTGTGGGTGATCCTCACGGGTCTTCTTACCGATAACCAACTGCTTCAAACGTGACAACGAACGGAATGGGTCAACGATAACCTTACCTGTGTCTGAGTCGTTACGCAAGAAGAGCTGA
>JAEIGA010009136.1_pt1 | contig 14995 bp, 12 predicted proteins | sample 9270691 | NCBI WGS metagenome assembly JAEIGA01 (sample SAMN17057246, study PRJNA624740) | gut metagenome | biome: biome; isolation source: fecal sample | host: Bos grunniens | place: China: Xizang | collected 2019
ATAGGAGAAAGCAAATATCTGCCGGAGGTGTCTGTTCATACAGAAGGGGACACACTGTTTGTGAATGAAAGTAAGGATTTACCTATTTCAGACACCGAATCATATCCGATCTATTTATACTTGCCGGATCATCCCGGTATTCGGTCATTATCCATTAATAGCGAACATAGCAATGTGTCTTTATCAGATGAAATCCATATAGATTCTTTGTCAGTGTTTTTGAATGTTGATGGCAATATTGATATAAAAGATGCTGTTATTTCAGACCTGAGCCTTTATTCGTTGACTGGACCTATAAACGTCAACCTGATAGGTAATCCCGATACGTATGATTATGACCTGTCAACAGAGGCAGGCAATGATATTATTCTGAATGGTGATGTATACGATAACACAAATCCAGATTCCATACAGCCGGAAGAGCAAAACTATGTCATCATTAATCATGGCAATTCAAATAAGATACAAGCTTCCACGAATGGGGAGCTGACAGTGCAGGTGAAATAGCAATCTTCTGTAGAATCCGATATGGATTTACCAGTATTATATATGGTTTTTGGTATGGATAAAGATGGTTCTATGTGTTTTTTCTGCCCGTATTTTATGTATATTTATATGGATTTTTGATGTGGTTTTCTGTGGCTTAAGGCGCAAAAATACGGGGAATCTCACGCCGCGAGATACGCATTTTGTGATCACAATCTGCTTTTTCTTCGAAACCGCATCTAACCACATAAATGCCTCGTTAGGGGGATGCCCCTAAAACCCCATAAAACCATATTTGCTTTTGATATTAATATCTAGTTTTTAAGTTGCAGCCATATCATGAGAGGCTTTTTGTGTCCAATATGCTGTTATCGTTTCGGGTGCATGATAAAGCGTTGTCAGAATATAAGACCGGATATTTCTGATTTCGGAAGTTGTATATCGAATGGTGTGCGCAGCATATTGCAGATGTCGCATTTCCAATTTTAGAAAACGGGACTTCACAACTTCATAGGGAAGATCTTCTTTGCCAATTCGGACTGATTTGCGGTTTTGGCACACAATATCACAGATCATCAAAAACATTTCCTCATAAATTTTTCGAAGTGATATATCTTCTTCCAGCATCAAATAATCATATCCTATCTGATCCTGAATCAATTCTTCATATGCAGATCGATTGATAGAAAGATATTTCTCTGTCGAAATTTCTGAAGTATTCTCTGTATTTGTCTGACTTTCAATGACGGGATATCCTTCTGTAGATGTATAGCCATCCTTCCCTTCAGGTGATGATATCCTTACTTCATCGGATTGCTCGTCATTTTCTTGCAGATTACAGGGAAAAGTGATTTCTTTGAGTCGGTCAGTGTTCAGTTCCAGATACATAACATTAGGAAGTGTTCGATTGTTGATGCAAATATTTCGAAAGATTCGTTGAATCAATCCCATTTCTTCCAATTGCAAAATTGCGTTATATACCTGTTTCTTCGAAAAACCGAATTGCTCTGTATAGTCATTATAGCTACGCTGCAATAAATCTGCAGAGAACTTCTTTTTGAGTGCTATGATACGACCAGTTTGTTCGTCACGCACTTCATTGGGCCGATACCAATAAACGATATCGGCCAGAATCATAATGGCATTTGTATTTGGTTTTCCATTGGAAAAAGTAATTTGATCAAACCAGACCATTGGAATAACATTGCCTGTGATGTTAATCTGATGCATCTGATCAACGATGTGACTGCCTGAGGTTTTCATAATGCGGGTCTCCTTATAAGGTGATAATCTTTATAAGGGATTGGTTCTAACCCAGGTTCTAACGAAGCAGGGTTTATTCTGAATTATTTGGGATACTCTTGTATGAAAATCTAGATGGGATGCTTAGATTAAAAAACAATGAGATGGCTGAAGATGCTTTGGGATTTGCCAAGAGAGCTTCGGGACGCAGAGGCCGCAGGTTCAAATCCTGTCGCATCGACTCGAGTGAGAAGTCCGAAGTCCTTATTTTTAAGGGTTTCGGGCTTTCTTTTTGTTCTGTCCCAAACACAACGCTCATTTATTTTTTGCAAGTATTTTACAAGTAGTATTTTATGAAGCTCTAAAAATCACATCTGTTAACAGTTTAGCAAGTTTCTTTTCTTCTTCTTCGTTGCTCCTAGCGTATCGATTAAACATAGTATCGAAATCACTATGTCCAGACCATGCCTGTACAGCCTTCGGGCTAACATTAGCATTGATTTGAATCGATACACAAGAAGCTCTTAAGTCATGCAGTACCAATCCCTTTGGCAGATCCTCTGATGCATCGATTATTTTTCGAAACTGCTTGGTAAAATAATCCGGTGTATATGGATGTCCATCTGGTTTCGTAAAAATGTAGTCGCTGTCAAAATAAGAATCACCAAATATTACTCTGTTTTCTTCCTGCTGCCTTTTAATATCGACAAGAATATTTTGTATGGCAAGTGCGGCAATCTGTACGATCATCTCTATGGTCAGAAAGCGCTGGTATACAAATGATATGTCGATTTTGGAAACACTGATGGAATGCGTGCTGGAGGTTGAAAAAAAGGATGCGTAAGATACGTTCTGTTCATACGTCTTTTGAAGATGATGTGCCAAGCGCAATGCTTGGTGTGACAAATCTTGCGGATGTCATGCTGGTTTTGGCGGTAGGGATCATGCTGGCGCTTGTCATAAACTGGAATATTGATGTCGGCAGCAGTACAGGTTCTGCGTCGCAGGCACCTGCATCTGAACAAATGGAAGAAGTAGAGGTATCTGATCAGAGTATAGACCTTGGAAGTGCAGAAGACATTGAAAGCAATCCGGATCTTGAAATACGCGGTACGGTCTATGTGGACAAAACGACAGGGAAAATGTATATGATCGATACAGATTAATTCAGTTGTGTAGAGAATAAAGATGAGTGGTTTTCATTATAATAAAAAAGATTTGAAAAATGGTTGGGATCTTCCTCCAAATGAGAAGATTCCGCTGACGGGAAGAAAACAGAGATTGCTCAGGGCTTATGAGTTATTGATCGTTAAGTCAGATGAAGAATATATGAAAGAGAGGTGTAAGGATACGCCTCTCGTAACAGAGCAGCCGATTCAGCAATCTGTTTCTGAAGATTTGTTTCGGCCGAAGTCGGAACCAAAGCCGGATGCCTTTCGTCCGCCAGGGCAGGAATCAGAACCGGAACCTGTATTGGAAAAACCGTTACAATCAGAACCGGAAGAGCCCCAGATTCCGGAACGAGTGTCAGTGACGTCGTTCCGACCACCGGGACAATAAGTGCTGGTGGGTATCAGGGGTGTGAAAAGAGAATGCGATCTGATTCCTGTTTTCCTTTGTTACTTTGATTACTTCAACATCCGGATGTTCTGCGATTCTGCGATATAAAGCAGATTCTGCCTGCTGCAGTACCCCGAGAATCGGGATATCTCCATCCAGACATTTTACAATTGAATGGTAGAATTCGAATGCCTCACACTCATGAGGACCGATTTCATCCATTATGATTATATTCGTATTTATTGGGATTGTATCCAATATGGCACACCCTATTTTGTTGAAACGTGGAGCCGGATCCGGTAAAAGATTATATTGGTGGTAGAGTGCATCAGGCGCCTGACCGCAGAAAAACAAGAAGTTCTCTTTTGAGGGCTTCTTTTTTTGCGTAAAAAAAGCTGCATCCAGCATATGTACAGATGTTGCGCCGGGATAGATCTCTTTGCTTTTTTCAGTCAAAAACCCGGCATACGAAGCAGGATGAGAATGAATGTACTTTTTGATGATCGTAGATTTGCCGATCTGCTTTGGGCCGGTTAAAAAAATATGTTTTGACATACAAGAATAGTCGCTTTCACTAATACGCAAAAATGTTGCCGAGGCAACAGATTTATTTTGTGTGTTTCTGTATGATAAGTTTAACAAATTATGCAATCAAAACAAAGCAATACTTGATAAAACGGATATATTATGTGGATATTTAAAAAAAGATTAACGTTACTGCTTATTCCTGTCCTGTGCATCACATTGCTTTTGTCATCGTGTGGTCAGCAAACTTATGACCCGCTTGAAGGCGTAGATACGATGATGGTGAAGGATGATTACAACAGGGATGTGGAAGTCCCGGCAGAGATTACCAAAATTGCCGCCAGTGGCAGTACGGCGCAGATGATTCTGATGACGATCGCGCCGGATATGCTGGTAGGCCTGTCTGCAAGTCCCAGCACCCAGCAGATGCCATATTTTCCTGAAGAGATGTGGACACTTCCGACTTTTGGCCAGTTTTATGGATCAAAGTCAAACCTGAATATGGAAGCACTGATTGATGCCCAGCCGCAGATCGTGATCGATCTGGGCGACAGAAAGGTGGGAGGCGCATCCGACATGCAGGGAATACAGCGACAGACCGGCATTCCTACCGTGTTCTTTGAAGGCACATTGGATTCTTTGCCGGATACTTACCGAGAATTGGGAAAAATTCTTGGCAGAGAGGAAAAAGCTGAAGAGCTTGCTGTCTTTATTGAAGAAACGATCAAAATGTCCGATGAGAACCGGGCAAGGATCCCTGATGAAGAACGTTTGACAGTGATGTATGGGACAGGAGCGACAGGACTGGCATGTAATGCGAAAGGTTCATCGCAGGCTGATGTGATCGAGATTGTCGGTGCAGAGAATGCAATTGTAACCGATGAAGTGACCAACCGTGGCGGCGGAACGGCTGTGAGCCTGGAAGAAGTCTATACGGTGCAGCCGGATGTGATCATTCTGGCAAAGGGAGGACCATACGAGGAATTGCAGGATAGTGAATGGAATGGCCTGCAGGCGGTAAAGGACGGGCGATACTATGAAATTCCCAATATGCCGTATAACTGGATGTCATCGCCGCCTTCTGTCAATCGTGTACTGGGCGTTTACTGGCTTGGAAATCTTTTGTATCCACAGTATTACGACTATGACATGGTGGAAAAAGCACAGGAATTTTACCAACTGTTCTGGAATTATGACCTGAGTCAGGAAGAGGCACTGGAGATGCTGGCGCATTCCACAGAAAAAGGAAATAACCAATGACAGACCAAAACAGCGCAAATGCAAGTATAAGTAAGGCGCAGTTTCGCATCCGCATAATTGTTTTGATCGCAGCTTTTATTGTTATGATCCTTATTTCAATTGCAGTGGGACGGTATTCGGTCACGCTGCATGATGCAGTTTCGATCATCCGGGCACAGCTGATCGGTGCGATGATCGGTCTGCAGGACTGGATCAATCTGCATTTTCATTTGCTGCTTGATTTTCATTTGAGTATGCCGGAAAAAAACTGGGCGAATGGAGCAGACAATGTGTTTTTGCTGATTCGTCTGCCCAGGATCGGGGCAGCACTTTTGGTTGGAGCAAGCCTTAGTATTGCGGGAGTTGTTTATCAGGGAATGTTTCGTAATCCGATGGTATCGCCGGATATCCTTGGGGCATCTACAGGAGCAGGATTCGGTGCTGCGATGGCCATTCTTTTAGGGGCGAGTTATTTTCTGATTACGATTTCGTCATTTTCTTTTGGCATTCTGGCGGTTGCACTGGCCTATATGACAAGCCGGTTTGGGAAAATGAATGAAACGCTTGCAATGATATTGGCGGGCATGGTGATTTCCTCCTTGTTTTCAGCAGGTACTTCATTTGTAAAGCTTGTTGCCGACACACAGGAACAGCTCCCGGCAATTACCTACTGGCTGATGGGAAGTCTGGCATCCATCAAAGTGAAGGATGTGGGTTTTATATTGGTCCCGATCATCATCGGCATGATTCCGCTGATCATATTTCGCTGGAGATTGAATCTTCTGACGGTTGAGGATGAAACCGCGAAAACGATGGGAATCAATACGAAACTCCTGAGACTGGTCGTTGTGCTTTGTGCCACTCTTTTGACGGCAGCAAGCGTCTCTGTGTCCGGCATGATTGGCTGGGTCGGACTGGTCATTCCGCATCTTTGCCGGATGATCTTTGGATATGATTACAGACGACTGATACCGTGTTCCATATTGTTTGGAGCAACGTTTTTATTACTGGTTGATGACATTGCAAGACTTGTAACTGCGGGAGAACTCCCGCTTGGAATTCTGACGTCCTTTGTCGGAGCTCCGCTCTTTTTATACCTGCTGGTAACAGGCGGAAGGGGGATGAAACGATGAAGGATAACAAAGACATATTGGAAGTGCGGAACTTGTCATTTTCCTATGGGACAGCGCCGGTGCTTGAACAGTTAAGTTTTTGTATCGGATCGGGAGAAGTGATTGCTGTTCTTGGTGCAAACGGTGCAGGAAAAAGTACGCTTTTCAGATGTGTGTTAGGACTGCTCAGACATTATGAGGGAGAGGTTCTTCTGGAAGGCGAAGATGTTCTGACGATGAGCCGCAAGGATATTGCGACAAATGCTGCATATGTCCCTCAGGCTGAAAGCCCTGTGTTTAATTATTCTGTTTTAGACACTGTGCTAATGGGAACGACCGGGAGTTTGTCATTGTTTGAAAACCCCGGACAGGAACAGGTGGATGCGGCTGAGCAGGCATTGAACTCTCTGGGGATTGCTCATCTGGCAGACCGGGGGATACAGGAAATATCCGGTGGGGAAAGACAGCTGGCTTTTCTGGCGCGGGCGTTGGTACAAAGATCCAGACTCCTGATCATGGATGAACCGACTGCCAATCTGGATTACGGCAATCAGCAAGTGGTTCTGCGCCATGTGCGGAACCTGGCACGGGAAGGATATTCTGTGCTGCTTTCCACTCATAATCCGGAGCATGCACTGCAATATGCGTCAAAAGTATTGATCATAAAGGATCATCGTTTATATGCATACGGTGAGACATCAGAAATCCTGACGGAAAAGACAATCGGCGAGATCTACGGGCTTCGTGTGATGATCATTACAGCAGATGCGGATGGAACCGCTGTCAGAAGCTGTATTCCATTAGCATAAGGATAATGAAGATATGAGATATCGGAAGATTATGATATGAAGAAAAAAAGATTGCGGATCAAATCAGTATTCATATTGATCATAGCGATGGCATTTCCGATTCTATGCACGATTTCGGCCAGAGCAGATGCAGTGACGGATAATCTGTCAGTTGCAGTTGGCTATGCAGGTATGGAATTGGACGAATATGTGGAGGTGGGAGATTATCACTGGACTGAGCTGGCGGATAATCTGCCTCTCTATGAGCAGGCATATTCCTATTACAATAGCCAGAGTGATGACGGTACAGAGTTTACGGAGATTGTAGATTCGGCGAGGGGTATCCTGCTGATCGATCTGTTGAATTATGCAAATATTTATTATGGCGACATTTACAATCTGCAGTTTTATGTAGTGGATCATGATGATATTCAGGCTGCGTTTGACCGGGATGCGCTGTTTCAAACCCGATATTATTTTGAGGACTATAACGGACATTTGTATCGGGAATATGACGATGATTTTAATGTGATTTCCGTAGATTCATCAGAGTGCTGGGATTATTGTGAAGCTGTTGAGCCAATGCTTGCACTGGAAGACAACTGGGTCAGTTTTACAGAAGAGTTTGAAAATTCGCCGGCAGATTTTGAATACATGTCGACATCGAACCGGTTTCGCCTGTTGTTTGGACAGACATCTCCTGAAGAAAGCCTGACCAGTAAGAGTGCCAAATATGTACGTACAGTATATGTGACGTTAGTGGGAAAACCGGAGATCCAAGGGGGAAAACTGCCGGAACTGGATGGCAGCTATGGCTCCCACACGGTCGAAGTGGAGGTCAGCACACATACGGATGTCAGGAGTGCTGTAGAACAATTTTTGAATCTCGAATCTACGGACGATACTGTTCTTCAGATAGATGGCTGGACGGTAACACCGGATGATTTTTTTGAGGATATCGTGCATGTCACGATTGACTATCAGATCATCGGTGAAGGAGAGGCATCTATTGTCGGATCATTCGGTTCATTAAAGGATGGCGATACCGGATTTCATTTTTCAAAACCTGTAGACGGTGGGACAGAAGATCCGGCAGAAAAATCAGATGAACCTGGGGATGACAGTCAGGACGATCAGACAGCGCCGGATACAGATGATACACAGAATGCAACTGACGGTCAGAACCAGGAGAAAAATGCAGATGATCGTCAGAATGCAGAAGGAAATGAGAATGGAACCAGTACAGGCACTTCAGATGAAGGTGACCGTTCAATAGAAACTGCATCGGGAAATACTGTAGGAAAAGTGTCTGCCGATGATGCAAAAAAGTTGCCGGACAAGAGAGAGATTCAATCTGATACATTGTTAGAAATACAGGGAAAAAGCAGGGATGATTCTGAAACTTTGAATACAGATAACGTTTCTTCGGGAATATTCAGACTTTCGGACAACGTCGGTTCACAGCTTGAGGAAGGTCAAAGCGTCAGATCGGATGCAGGAATCGCTCCGACTGAAGATGTAACACAGGTTACGATTGAAGATCATACACAGGAAAAGAATGAGAGAATGCGGAAAATGCTGATGATCGCAGGCGCGGGATCAGCAGGAATACTGGCACTGGGGTGTGTCGGAGAAAAGCTGACATTCTATCTCATGACCAGGGCATAGAAAAAGGTATCGAGGGGGAAACAGACAATGGAGATGTCATCACTTGAAGGAATGCTTCATGCGATTTCTACGGCGGCAAGAACACCGGTTATCGTGATATTGATCGCGTTTATCATTTTTTCCATTTTTAGTGTCGGATGGCTGATAGGGGAAGCTTTGGGAGAACGCAGAAAGATCAATTACCGGTTATCAAAGCTTCTTGACACAATCAAGGCCCAGAGCAATGATCTGCCATCATGTATCAATGCCAGCGGACTATTCAAGCGGCAGAAAAAGATCCTGCTTGAATTGACACAGCATCCGTCGTTTGACAGAGAAATGCTCGAAAGCATGGCAGACAATCTGCTCGAGGACGAACAGGCACACTATGACCGTGTGCTTTCAACAACAAATCTTGTCGCAAAGCTGGCTCCGATGCTCGGATTGCTTGGGACATTGATTCCACTTGGACCAGGTATCATTGCATTGGGGCAAGGCGATACGCTGACTCTGTCACAGTCCATGCTGACTGCATTTGATACGACGATCGCAGGTCTGATCGCAGCCGGAATCTGTCTTGTGGTCACAACGATTCGCAAGCGCTGGTATGACAAATATATGTCAGATCTGGAGACTTTGGTGGATTGTGTGACAAGTTTGGAAATTGAGAATGCTATGGGAGGTCAGCATGAGTACGCGTGACAGAAGACGCAGCAGGCGTACCCGACGAACTGCATACGAAGATGTCAATCCCTTAAATTATGTTTCAAATTTGTCTGATGTCATGCTGATCCTGGCAGTCGGGATCATGCTCGCGCTAGTCCTTCACTGGGATGTTCCGGTCGGACAGTCTCCGGAAGCGGCGGAAGAAGAGCAGGAAAGCACAGTGACATTTTCCGATAATGACCTTGACGAAGAGGGAGATATGCCGGACAGTGCTGTTCCGGTTGGAGACATCTATTACGATGAAGAGACGGGAACCTATTATATTCAGCAGGATATGGGAGGAGAATAGTTATGTTTTTAAGACAGGCGGACAGAAGAACGACAATCTGTATAGCGCTGGCAACTATGTGCCTGCTGGTTTGTGTGGCGGCATTCCCGCTTCGTGCAGATGCCGCACAGGGAGATTCATATTCATCTGGGCAGACCGTTACGGGCAGTTTTGATGCAGTTTCCGGAAAAGACGTCGCGACCATCCGTTATTATACGGACACAGATCATGCAAACTATGCCTTTGCTGATTTTTCCTATAATAAGTCAACCGGGAAATATGAATATTCCTTTAAAGCTCCGTATAATGGCTTTGCTGTTGATCAGGCAAGCGGTAATGTCCGGGATGAATACGAAGGCAGCGCGACTGTTGTTGCCGAATATTTTTCCACGACGAAATGGGATGGCGCAATTGATGTTTCCTGGTATGATGAAGAATCTTCTGACTTTTACATTGATACGCCTGCAAAACTTGCAGGTGTGGCAGCTATTGTAAACGGAACCTATGATTGTGAAACAGAGGATTATCACATCAAAGGGAATGCAGAAAGTTATATTACCCATGATCTGGATGAGAATGCGGCATTGATTGGCGGTGCAACAGGAACTGCCATTCTGGGTAAGAAAGAGCATGATTTTGCAAATCGCACGATTCATATTACAGCGGATCTGGATATGGGCGGAGTGGATGGCTCTCTGGTCGACCATTCAGCGAATGCATCTAACAATGTAAACAGTTATCCTAACTGGCTGCCGATCGGATGTGAAGTGACTGCAGACCCGGCAGATGTCAATACGATGGTAAAGTCTGCATTTAATGGTGTTCTGGATGGCGGAGGTCATCGGATCACGAATCTGTATTGTTACAGGTATACGTATGCGGGCTGGGCCTATTCACAGGGAACCGGACTGGTCGGGTGCCTTGGTATTTTGTATGAAGAAGAAGAGAGTCCGTCACTCTCTCCGGCAGTTCGGAATCTTTCGCTCTCCGGATATGTCTACGGACGCCGGATGGTAGGAGGTATTGTTGGAGTTACCGGTGGTGGAAGTAATGCAATCGAAGGCGCATCTGTGAATGAGACACTTCTTGAGAATCTGGCTAATCATGCCTGGGTGTACAGTACGGATTCAAAAGGTGTCGGCGGCATTGTGGCGTCTGCATATGTGAACAGCGGATCTATCATAAACTGTTATAACGACGGAAAGATTTCAACCGTTTACTCGGCTCCGGCAGGGGGCATAGTTGGTGCAAATGAGCATATGGATATCTTTTGCTGCTACAGCCGTGGAACGATCGATACCGGAAAAAATCATTATGGACGCGGGATCGGCGGAACAGGCAACAGCCCCGGAAACTTTACAGTAGACAGCTGTTATTACCTGAAAGGCAGTGGGGATGACACGACATATCCGGGGTACTATACCTACAATCTTCCGTCGAGTGTCAGTATTAATGTAACAGAGATGACAAATGCAGCAATGATGGATGGTACACTGCTTTCTGCATTGAATGTTAATGGTCAGGCATATGTGACTGGAGATGAAGGGTATCCGGTTCTCTACTGGGAAAAAAGCAGTGGCGACGGGACGCTTACAGTGACAAATCCGGAAGGCGGAATTGTCACTGCCTCAAAAGAAGGAAACCTTCCAAACGGAACTGTCGTATATCTGAATGCAAAGAATGAAAACGGGTGGAATTTCCGGTACTTTACGCTAGATAACAACCAGATGACCGGTGATTATGTCACAGTGAACGGAGATACAAATGTTTCGGCATATATGGAGTCTTCAAAGGCAGGGGTTTTGCGAATCCTGCCAAATGCAGTCTGTGATATTACCGTTAAGAAAAACGGTCTGATTCTCATTGATGGAGCATTACAGGAAGTGACAGGTTATCCCGTGGCAGCGGGAGATTCACTCTATGAAGGAGATAAACTGCTTATTACGGCCACATTAAAGGATGGTGTCGTACCGGTTGATCCGAATATGGATTATAAGGCGGCAGTGGGCAGCGCTAATCCATATACTTACCAGTTTACCTATACGGGATCCGATCAGGAAAGCAGCAATAGTCAGGTCTATACAGTTGATGAACGGATCAATGCAGAAGACGTTTCTCTGACATTGAACGTAGTGGCAGAGACTACGCCAAAGCTTTGGAAATATATTTCGGATATCAGCTGGTATGACGGAGAGCAAAAACAATATACGCTTACGACACCGGAACAGCTGGCCGGATTAGACACGTTGGTAGAAGAAGGCAATGATTTTTCCGGAGTCACGATTTCTCTCGGCAATGACATAGCTCTTAAAAATACGGACGGAACAGAAGGAAGCCGCGGCTGGGACGGCATTGGAAACGCAGAGAAGGGCTTTGCAGGCACGTTTGACGGACGGGGCTATCGGATCACAGATTTTAATGGTGTCTATGCAGGATTATTTGCCAATACTTCCGGCGAGAGCTCTTCAAATATGGCACAGATTAAAAATGTATCTGTATATGGAACAGGAACAGGTCAATATGCAAGCGGAATCATCGGTGCCGCAAAAAACACATTGATCAGTGATTGCAGCAGCTACATGGTTTTGAATGACGGAAGCACTTACATGGGCGGCATTCTTGCAAAGGATAACGGAGGATGCGTTATTCAGAACTGTTTTAACTATGGACCGGTGGCCGGATCCGGAAGGATAGGCGGTGTCGTGGGTGACCTGTCTGCCACCGGAAAAGTCACGGACTGTGTGAATAAGGGGGATATCAATGCCTCGTCTGTCAATGCAAATCAGGTTGGCGGTGTGGTTGGATCTGTCTCCGGAGCAGTGACGCGCTGTGCAAATTATGGAGATGTGACCGGAAGCGCCAGAAACATTGGTGGTGTGGCAGGTCAGGCAACGGTTGCAACTGCTGTTTTTACAGATTGTTATAACGTTGGTGATGTCACATATCAAAACGGAATCAATTCTATGGATTCTGCAGGCGGATTGATTGGATATGGCAGTTTATATCAACTTATTAACTGTCATCAGTATGGGACAGTTATCAAAACAGAAACTGCCGGTTCTTCTCATGTGGGAAGCGTGATCGGACGACATGTTGCAAACTCTAAGAGTAAGATCAGTCAGGTTTATGTACGAAAGAATGCTAATCAGGACGGCTATGTAGCGGATGCAAAAGCATTGGATGAATTGAAGGCAGACAGTGCAGATTTCTACGCTTCTTTATATGAAGCTGACGAAGAACAGTTTGCAGATATGAGCGGTGTGCTGGCCGGCATTAACGGTAACGGCAGTTATGCCTTGATGAATCAGACATATCCGGAGCTCAAGACCGTCGTTGGCACACATGTTCATTCCGGTGGAACAGCCACTTGTGTAGATCAGGCTGTTTGTCAAACATGCGGACTTGCGTACGGTGAACCGGATCCTTCCAATCATGTTGAGAGAGAATTGAGAAACGTAAAAGATGCAGTATGGGTATATGACGGTTATACCGGTGATACATATTGCTCCGGATGCAATGAGAAGCTGGGAACCGGTGTTACGATACCTGCAGATAAAACCAGAGAAGTAATTACATTTACTATAAAAGAATCCGGAAAAGAGGATCAGGTAAAAACCTATACAGCGGAAGAATTTGATGCGTTAAAAACAACAGATCATCCGGTCGGATACATGTTTGGATTCAAATCAAAGACGATCATGGCTGCAACGGAATATGTGACACTGGAAGATGTGATGAAAGATTTGGGCGTTTCCTACAGTTCACTAGATCAGATCAAGGTGGTTTGCTCAGGCAGCACATCCGACATTTCGGGGGATGATCTGCGTGCCTGCAAGTGGTATTACGATGCTGACGGAAATCGATATGAAGCACCGGCAACATTTGCAATCACCTACAGTTCGTTGACAGGAACATTAGAAGAAGTGGCGGCAGTGGCACAGGCTTCTGATGACCTTCGTTTTGGATATGGTATCAGTGAAAAACAATACGAGGATCAGGAAGAAGTGGGAGGCCGGCGACTGGTTTCACCGGTGTTGACTGTCGAGTTGACGATAAAAGAGGAAACACCTGCAGAAGGTGCACATGTTCAGATCAGTGATTATACAAATGGTTCCACAGATCTGCAAAACAAAGTTGTCAAGAGCAATGATGTTCTGATTACGGATGATATGACATTTACAGGAGAAACAGAGATTGTTGTTGATTCACAAGAAGCATGTGTCGTGGCAATCGAAAATGAAGATGGATCTTATGAACGGTTAAAAGGAACGGTACATGAAGATGGATGTCATTTTACAATTGAAGTCAATGAAAATATGAATCTTGTAGTTGCAAAGAAGGGTGATGTAGATCTGAATGGTAATACCGAATTGAAAGATAAGACGATCATCAGAAAAATTGCGGTAAATAAGTATAATTCTTCTGCACTACAGTCTCTGGCAGGAGATATCGATTCAGATGGAAGCATTACTGTCAAAGACAAGACTATGATCAGAAAGACGATTGCCGGTAAATATACTATGGTCTGGGATACTTTGGAATAAGGTATCAGTTGCAAATGTTGCAATTATGATATAGGAGTTTATTGAAAAGGAGGAAGTTATGAGGCTAAAAAGAAAAATTGTGGCATTATTAACTGCGCTAATGATGGTCTTAACCATATTCAGTTCAGGCACAGCAGCTTTTGCCGCAACAGTTGAAGGGAAAGCTCCTACGCTTTCTGCGACAGCGCAAGGAGAGGCGGTTGCTGTCACATTATCTGCATCGGAGGATATATCCTTAAATGGATTGGCATATACTCTGGAGTATGATGGTGATGCATTTTCGGTAACAGAAGATGACATAACAGCTGCCACAGGATTTGATGAAGTAGATAAAGCTATAGAATCCGGAAAGGTAACAGTAAACGCTGATTCTGAAGATCCGATTACTGTATCAAATGGCCAATCGTTGGCAACATTGTTAATGACACCTTCAGATGGCTATGATAAAACAAAAGAGTATACATTTACTTTATCTGTAACAAATGCATACAATGGTGATTTGGATGATTATAGCTGGAACAAGGACACAATAAAAGCATCCTATTGTGAGGAACCGGCTGCTGAAGAGTATGTAACCTTCATCGACACAGCAGGAAACGAGACAAAGCTGACAACCAGCCTGATCGAGAGCTGTGACAAGACAGCAAATGAGAATTATCTGCTGAAGGATGTCTTGACAGCAGCAGGAGTGACAGAGAATCTGGCAGACTGCCGGTATGAGATGTCAGCATCAGACGGATTTGTCGTATATCTGGATGCAGATGATTATGACAATCTGGCATTGTTCTACAGTAACGGCTGGAGATCGACTGTAGAAGATGCGACAAACTACAGCGGCGGCTGGTATAAAGTCAAAGG
>JAEIGA010009137.1_pt1 | contig 14995 bp, 13 predicted proteins | sample 9270691 | NCBI WGS metagenome assembly JAEIGA01 (sample SAMN17057246, study PRJNA624740) | gut metagenome | biome: biome; isolation source: fecal sample | host: Bos grunniens | place: China: Xizang | collected 2019
GCATTAAGTTGTGTGAGAGTAGTTGCCTAAAGGCACTCCTTTGTGAACATAAATGTTCAGTCGTCGCAAGCAGTGCTACGGTATCGCACTGCCATCGCCATTTTTTTCCGAGAGAGTTTCTAGAAATTGAGACTCTCTTTTCTTTGTATGTTTTGCAGTCAATCCCCCTTGTCAGCTTGGGCCGTTAATCTTGCCAAACCGCCGCCGTTTATACAATAATTAGTATTAACTTACGTTTATATATTGTAATTCGTTTATAGTATGCAGTGGTACAAGAATTTCAATAATGTAAAATATCTGCTTGTGGCGGTGGCGGCTGTAATAGCTGCTGCATCCTTGTATGTGTCGAACAGTCTTGTCGATGACCTTAAGAAAGAGGAACTGAATAAGATGCAGGTGTGGGCCGAGGCGATGCGCTCGCTAAATAGTGCCGATGAGAATACCGACCTTAATCTGGTGCTGGCTGTGCTCAGTGGAAACGATATTATCCCTGTAGTGGTGATGGACAGCAAAGGTACTATAAATAATCATCGTAACATATCTATTCCCGAGGGCAGTGACTCGCTTGCTGTGCTTATGCATATGGTGTCTGAGATGCGTCGCGAGAATAGGATTATCCACATTGACATGGGCGACGATGATTATATTGAGGTGTGTTATTCCGATTCTCTGCTGTTACGACGCCTTGCCTATTATCCTTACATACAGCTGACAGTGGTGCTTCTGTTCTTTGTGATTTGTATGCTTGCCATTATTAGTTCAAAGCGTGCCGAGCAGAATAGAGTGTGGGTGGGACTGTCCAAGGAGACTGCTCACCAGCTGGGTACACCTATCTCCTCGCTTATGGCTTGGACCGAGGTCCTTAAAGAGAAATACCCCGATGATGCTCTTTTGCCCGAGATGTCGAAGGATGTGAGCCGTTTGCAGACAGTGGCCGAGCGTTTTTCGAAGATTGGCTCCAAGCCCGAGCCTACTGCCGAGGATTTGCTCGATGTTATAGACGGGGTGGTTGATTATTTCCGTCGTCGCAGCTCGAACAAGGTGCAGTTTGTATGTGAATTTCCCAAGCGTCCGCTTCTTGTGAGGATGAATGTTCCACTTATTGAATGGGTGTTCGAGAACTTGTGCAAGAATGCCATTGATGCGATGAATGGCGAGGGAACTATAAGATTTGTCGTTACTCACGATGATAATCGTGCTTTCATAGAGGTTTCCGATACCGGAAAAGGTATTGCGAAATCGCAGTTCAAAACTATCTTCGAGCCGGGTTATACCACAAAGAAACGTGGCTGGGGGCTTGGCCTGTCGCTGACGAAACGTATTGTGCAGCAATATCATAAGGGACGAATCTTTGTGAAATCGTCCGAAATTGGTAAGGGTACCACTTTCCGCATCGAAATGAGAAAATAAAGTTATCTCATGGAACGTGTAAAAAAAACTCATATTTACGAATATTTTATGCTTTTACGCATGTAGAACGGATTTTTTTTGTATCTTTGTGCGCAAATTCGGAAAATACCAAAGTTTATACACCCTTTTGGGCGCATAAATGTGTATTATGAGATGTTTTTGAAGCGATGGGACGATTTGATAATTATTACGTAGAGCTGAAAGGCCGTAAGAGCGATACTCTTGAATTCTCTTTTGAGCTTGACAATAAGTTCTTTGCCGACATTGAAGGTGAGGAGTTTCAGAGAGGTGCTGTTAAGGCGCATGTGGTTGTGAAGAAAAGTGGTGATGTGTTCAACTTCTCTTTCGAACTGGCCGGTTCGGTGATTGTTCCATGTGACAGATGTCTTGATGACTTGGAGATAGATGTTGAGACAAGCAACACCCTTAAGATTAAACTTGGCGAGGAGTATGCCGATGACGGTGATATTGTTGTAGTTCCCGAGACTGACGGTGGTGTTAACATTGCATGGTATCTGTATGAATTTATTGCACTTGCACTCCCGATGAAGCGTGTGCACATGCCCGGAAAATGTAATAACGAGATGACGGGCAAGCTGAAGAAACACAGCTATGGCGCAGCATACGACGAGTCAGAGGATGAGGGTGATGAGAAAGAGGTCGATCCTCGTTGGGCTGCTCTGAAGGGCCTGCAGATAGATGAAGATAATTAAAAATAAGATAATTCAAATTTAGAAAAATGGCACATCCTAAAAGAAGACAGTCAAAGACTAGAACTGCCAAGAGAAGAACTCATGACAAGGCAGTAGCTCCTACATTGGCTATTTGCCCTAACTGTGGCGAGTGGCACATCTATCACACCGTATGCGGTGCGTGTGGTTATTACAGAGGCAAGCTCGCAATCGAGAAGGAGGCAGCAGTCTAAATAACCAAGAGTGGGCTGCGTCACAGGCGCAGGCCGCTTGTTATTTTACTTGAATCAAAAGAAACGCACCGCCAAAAAGGATGGTGCGTTTCTTGATTAAAGAAGGTATATTATGCACAAGGCAGGTTTTGTAAATATAGTAGGTAATCCTAATGTCGGAAAGTCGACATTGATGAATCTTTTGGTGGGCGAGAGAATATCAATCGCAACCTTCAAGGCGCAGACAACGCGTCATCGTATTATGGGAATCCTTAATACCGATGAGGCGCAGATTGTCTTCTCGGACACTCCGGGTGTGCTGAAACCTAATTATAAACTGCAAGAGGCTATGTTGCGCTTCTCGCGTTCGGCATTGCGCGATGCCGATGTTCTGCTCTATGTCACTGACATGGTGGAGACTCCCGAGAAGAACAGCGACTTTATTGCCGAGGTGCGTAAGTTGGATGTTCCTGTTCTGGTGCTTATAAACAAGATTGACCTGAGCAACCAAGCCGAACTTATAAAGAAGGTAGAGCAGTGGCACGAGATTATTCCCGAGGCCGAGATTCTGCCTATATCTGCATTGGCTAAGTTCAATGTTGATGTTGTCATGCGCAGGATAATGGAACTTTTGCCCGAGTCGCCTCCCTACTTTGAGAAGGATGCACTGACAGACAAGCCTGCAAGGTTCTTTGTAACCGAGATTATCCGCGAGAAGATTCTGCTGCACTACGACAAGGAGATACCTTATGTCTGTGAGGCTGCAGTTGAATATTTCAAGGAGAAAGATGGCAGTATATATATAAAAGCCCTTATATTTGTAGAGCGTGAATCGCAGAAGGGTATTATAATAGGTCACGAGGGAGCTGCGTTGAAACGAGTGGCAACAGATGCCCGTCGTGAGCTCGAGAAGTTCTTCGGAAAGAGGATATTCCTCGAGATATATGTAAAGGTCGATAAGGACTGGCGTAACAGTGACAAGCAGTTGCGTCGTTTCGGATACGACCAGAAAGATTGAGAAATCTGTTAATTTTTCGATATAGATTCTATAATGGGAAATTTAGTTGCAATAGTAGGTCGCCCCAATGTGGGAAAATCGACCCTTTTTAATCGCCTCACTGAAACAAAGCAGGCGATAATCTCTGATGAGGCAGGTACTACCCGCGACAGACAGTATGGTCGTTGCCTGTGGTGCGGCAAGGAGTTCTCACTCGTCGATACAGGCGGTTGGGTGGTAAACTCTGACGATGTCTTTGAAGAGGCTATACGTGAGCAGGTGACTTTGGCTATGGACGAGGCTGATGTTATTCTGTTTGTCGTGGATGTGATGAATGGTCTAACCGATCTCGATGACGAGATGGCATCGATGTTGCGACGTTCAAAGAAACCTGTACTGGTGGTTGCCAACAAGGTGGATACATACGAACTGCAATATGCTTCGGCCGAGTTCTATAGTCTGGGTTTGGGCGATATGTACTGTATATCTGCTGCAAATGGTAGCGGTACCGGTGATTTGCTCGATGTGATAGTATCTAAATTTACAAAGGATGCCGAGGAAGCCCCCGAGGAGAATATCCCACGTTTTGCGGTTGTGGGCCGTCCCAATGCCGGTAAGAGCTCAATCATCAATGTGTTCCTTGGTGAGGACCGCAATATTGTGACAAACATTGCTGGAACCACACGCGATTCTATTCTTACACGTTACAACAAGTTCGGCTTCGACTTCTATCTTGTAGATACAGCCGGTATACGCAAGAAGAGCAAGGTGAGCGAGGATATTGAGTATTACTCGGTGTTGCGCTCGATACGTGCTATCGAGAACAGTGATGTGTGTATACTTATGATTGATGCTACACGCGGAATCGAGTCACAGGACCTCAATATCTTCTCAATTGTACAGCGCAACCAGAAGGGTCTTGTTGTAGTTGTAAACAAATGGGACTTGGTTGAGGACAAGAGCGAGAAGGTGATGAAGTTCTTTGAGAATGCCATTAGAGAGCGTGTCGCTCCCTTTGTCGACTTCCCTATAATATTTACTTCGGCAGTAACAAAGCAGCGTGTGTTCAAGGTGCTTGAAATGGCAAAAGAGGTCTATCTGAACTCAAAGACCAAGGTCTCTACCGCTAAATTCAACGAAGAGATGCTGCCTATTATTGAGGCCTATCCGCCACCATCAATAAAGGGTAAGTATATCAAGATAAAGTATTGTATGCAGTTGCCCGAGAAGAGGGTTCCTACTTTCTTGTTCTTTGCGAACCTTCCGCAGTATGTGCGTGAGCCTTACAAGCGTTTCCTCGAGAACAAGATTCGTGAGCGTTGGAATTTCTCGGGTGTACCCATTAATATATTCATCCGTCAGAAATAAACCTATGATAAAAATATTGGGAACAAACTTCGAAGTTTGTTCCCAATATTTTTATGTTATGCCATCTCTTTAACTTTTCGCAGCAGGTCCGAAGAGAAGAGGAAGTCGTTTAGCAGCTTGTTCTTGGAGCTCAGTACCTCGTCTTTGTTTCCTTCCCACTCAAGGTTGCCGTTTGCGAGGAATATGATGTGGTCGCCTATGCCTACAACCGAGTTCATGTCGTGTGTGTTCACTATGGTCGTTATGTTGTACTCTGTTGTGATGTCGTGTATGAGTTCGTCTATTATAAGCGATGTCTTTGGGTCGAGTCCCGAGTTGGGCTCGTCGCAAAAGAGGTATTTGGGCTCAAGCGCAATTGCTCTTGCTATGGCTGCGCGCTTTTGCATGCCACCCGATAGCTCTTCGGGGCTTTTGTTCTGTGCATCTATGAGGTTTACTCTCTCCAAGCAGAAACGTGCGCGTGCCAGCTTTTCGCTGTAGCTCTTGTCCGAGAACATTTCAAGCGGGAACATGACATTCTCGAGCACGCTCATGGAGTCGAACAACGCGGCATTCTGGAACAGCATGCCCATCTCGCGGCGTATCATTAGACGCTCTTTCTTTCCGAAAGAGAGGATGTTGCGTCCGTCATACAATACCTCTCCCTTCTCGGGTTGCAGCAGTCCTACGATACATTTCAGCAGTACGGTCTTTCCGGCACCGCTCTGTCCTATGATAAGGTTGGTCTTGCCATTCTCGAATACGGTACTAAGGTTGTTGAGTACACGCTGCGAACCGAAATTCTTGGATATGTTCTTTATCTCTATCATTGCATCAGTAATTGTGTTAATACAATGTCGGCAAACAGTATGAGTACGCTGCAGCTTACAACAGAATCAGTACTTGCCTTTCCTACCTCTATCGAGCCTCCTTCGGTATTGTATCCATAGAACGATGCCACCGATGATATTATGAATGCAAAAAAGAGTGACTTTATTATGCTGCACCAGATGTACCATTGCGAAAATTCGTACTGCAATCCGGTGGTAAGATCGTCGGGAGTCATTATTCCTGTAAACATTCCTATTGCATACGATCCGGCTATGCCTGCCGCAATGCTGAATATAACCAGAATGGGAATCATTGATACCAATGCGGTTACTTTGGGGAAAATAAGGAAGTTGGCCGAGTTGACTCCCATTATCTCCAATGCGTCTATCTGCTGTGTAACACGCATTGTGCCTATCTCCGAGGTTATGTTTGAGCCTACTTTGCCCGACAGGATGAGGCACATCATTGATGACGAGAACTCGAGTATCAGAATCTCGCGTGTCGCATATCCTACAACGAATTTGGGCATCCATGCACTCTCAATGTTCAGTTTCATCTGGATACATATTACAGCGCCTATGAAGAACGATATGAGCAATACGATGGGGATTGAGTTTACCCCAAGTTTGTATATCTCGCGCAGGAATTGCCTGAAAAACATTCTCATGCTCTGGGGGCGTGCAAAGACCCTGTGCATAAGTATCAGGTACTCGCCGAATGTGCTTATAGAATTTGTGAAAATCATTCTCGATGAATATTTGTTTGCAAAGTTACGTTTTTTATTGAGTTCTGAGCTTAAATATTGCCAATACTTTTATATATGCGTTGCTAAATGAGAAGCATCGCGCTATAAAAGTTTTGCATAAAACCAAAAAAGTGTGTATCTTCGCTGCATAAAATATCCTCGAATATGGAAAATTTCAACAATAATAGTTCCGATGGCGCTAAAGAACGTATGGTGCTGCGTACCGAGGGGTTGGTAAAACGCTATGGAAAGCGCACTGTCGTGAATAATGTCTCGTTCGATGTGAAGCAGGGCGAGATTGTAGGTCTGTTGGGCCCTAATGGTGCAGGAAAAACAACATCGTTCTACATGACAACCGGACTTGTGGTGCCTAACGGCGGCCGCATATATATGAACGACCTTGAAATAACCGATTATCCTGTGTACAAGCGTGCACGTATCGGAATTGGTTATCTGGCGCAGGAAGCCAGTGTTTTCCGCAGCATGAGCGTTGAGGATAATATCGCATCGGTTCTTGAACTCACAGGAAAGCCTAAGGAGTATCAGCGCGAGAAACTCGAGAGCCTTATCGAGGAGTTCCGTTTGCAAAAGGTGCGCAAAAATCTGGGTAGCCGTCTCTCGGGTGGTGAGCGACGCCGAACCGAGATTGCCCGCTGTCTTGCAATTGACCCCAAATTCATAATGCTCGATGAGCCGTTTGCCGGTGTCGACCCCATTGCTGTAGAGGATATACAGTACATTGTGTGGAAATTGAAAGATAAGAATATCGGTATTCTTATTACCGATCACAATGTACAAGAGACTCTCAATATCACCGACCGTGCCTACCTTCTGTTCGAGGGACGTATCCTGTTCGAGGGAACACCCGAGGTGCTTGCCGAGAACTCTATTGTCCGCGAGAAATATCTCGGTCGCGACTTTGTGCTTCGCAAGAAGGAGTTCCAGATAGACGAAGAGTAATGCCCGTTGGGGCTCATGTTATAAAGCGGCAATTCTATGCCGCTTTTTTTTTATTTCTGTATGGTATTTTTGTCTGGCAATATTGCTTTCGGCTATAGTTCTTGTGATATTCTGTATCTGTTAATTTATAACAACTTGCTAACAATTTTGCTTTTTACTTGATTTTGTGTTCAATTAATTGTAATTTTGCACGCTCTAATTTAGGCTTATAATAGGCCTTGATTAGGAACTATATCTTTATTGTTGCTTGACTTAAAGATATAATACTGTTTATCAAGGAATTACTTAAAATTATTTTATAATGGAATTTACACTTACTAATTTGGATGCAACCAGCGCACGTTTGGTTGTAAATGTAGTTGAGGCCGACTATTCGGCTCAGGTTGAGAAGACCCTCAAGAACTTCCGTCAGAAGGCTAACATCCCCGGTTTCCGTCCCGGTATGGTGCCTATGGGTCTTGTTAAGAAACAGTATGGCACAGCTGTCAAGGCCGAGGAGATCAATAAGATTCTTCAGCAAAAGATATTCGAGTATATCAAGGAAAACAAGGTTGATATGCTTGGCGAGCCCCTTCCCAGCGAGGAGCAGCAGGGCACACTCGATTTTGTGAATGGCAAGGACTTTACTTTCGAGTTTGATCTGGCTCTTGCTCCCAAGTTCGATGCAGCTCTTTCTGCAAGCGACAAGTTGCCTTATTACCGCATACAGCCTACTGACGAGATGATCGACGGTCAGGCTAACAGCTACGCACAGCGTTGTGGCGAGTACAAGCAGGTTGAGTCATACGAGAATGGCGACATGCTTAAGGGTCGTCTTGTTGAGGTTACCGAGAATGGCGTTGATATCCGCGATGCAGTTCTTATGCCCAGCTACATGAAGAATGACGAGCAGAAGGCTCTCTTCGCAGGTGTAAAGGTTGATGATATCGTAACATTCAACCCCTTCACAGCATATGATGGCAACGAGGCCGAGATTTCTTCGCTCTTGAAGGTTGAGAAGGCTGATGTTGCTGCTCACAACGGTGACTTCACACTTACAATCAGTGAGATTACACGTTTCGTGGCAAGCGAGCTTAACCAGAATGTGTTTGATGCTGCATTCGGTAAGGATGTTGTAACTAACGAGGCTGATTTCCGCGCCAAGATTGCCGAGCAGTTCGAGGCACGTTTCGAGGTCGAGAGCGACTATAAGCTGTTGATGGATGTTCGCAGCTATCTGATGAACCGCATCGGTAAGCTGGAGTTCCCCGAGGCTCTTTTGCGCCGTATCATGGAGGCTAACCGCGAGAACAACGACCCCATCAAGGAAGAGGACTTCCAGAAGAGCCTCGACGAGTTGGCATGGCACCTTGTTAAGGAGCAACTTGCTAAGCAGTTCGAGGTTAAGATCGACGACAACGATGTATTGGCTGCTGCAGTTGCTGCAACACGCGACCAGTTCGCTCAGTATGGTATGGCAAACATCCCCGATGATTTGCTCGAGAACTATGCACGTGAGATGCTCAAGCAGGATAGAACACGCGAGGCACTCGTAAGCCGTGCAGTTGACGTTAAGCTTATTGCAGGTATCAAGGGCGCAATCACTCTCGAAGAGGAGAAAGTGTCGGTTGAGGACTTCAATAAGAAGGTATCTGAGAACAATTAATGGATACAAATCTGTTATAACTGTAGAAAAAGATTGAAAATATGGAGAGAGATGAATTTAGAAAATATGCAACCAAGCACCTCGGAATGAGTGGCATGGTGATAGATGACGTGCTTAAGGCGCAGTCGCAGTATTTGAATCCTTATATTCTTGAGGAGCGTCAGCTGAATGTAACTCAGATGGATGTCTTTTCTCGTCTTATGATGGATAGAATCATCTTTCTCGGTACTGAGATTAATGATTATACTGCCAATACCCTTCAGGCACAGTTGCTGTTCCTTGACTCGGTAGACAGCGGTAAAGATATATCGATATATATAAACTCGCCCGGTGGTTCGGTATATGCCGGTCTTGGCATATACGACACCATGCAGTTTATAAGCAGTGATGTTGCTACCATCTGTACAGGTATAGCTGCCAGCATGGCGGCTGTACTTCTGGTGGCAGGTACCGAGGGTAAACGCTCGGCGCTCAAGCACAGTCGTGTTATGATACATCAGCCGTTGGGCGGTGTGCAGGGACAGGCAAGCGACATTGAAATCACTGCAAGGGAGATACAGAAACTTAAGAAAGAACTCTATACAATCATATCGGACCACAGTCATCAGCCTTACGAAAAGGTGTGGGCCGATGGCGACCGCGACTTCTGGATGACTTCGCAAGAGGCACAGGAGTATGGTATGATTGACCGCGTATTGTTGCGCAACAAATAATTTATATGGCAGGAAAACGCGATAAAAAACGCTGCAGTTTCTGTGGCAGGGGAGAGGATGAAGTTGAGTTGCTGTTGACCGGAATAGAAGGTTATATATGCAACAGCTGTGTAGAGCAAGCGCATAATATCCTGCGCGAGTCGCAGATGCTGCCGGCTTCCGATTTTGATTTGGGCGAGTTGCCCAAACCGAAAGAAATAAAGGCCTTTCTTGACGAATATGTGATAGGTCAGGACGAGGCTAAGTGTGCTTTGTCGGTGTCGGTGTATAACCATTATAAACGTCTTCTGCAGCGTAACGATACAGAAGATGTTGAGATAGAGAAGAGCAACATTGTGATGGTGGGCAGCACAGGAACGGGAAAGACCCTGTTGGCACGTACCATTGCCCGGTTGCTCAAAGTGCCATTTACAATCGTGGATGCCACAGTGCTCACCGAGGCCGGTTATGTAGGCGAAGATATTGAGAGCATACTTACCCGTCTGCTTCAGGTGGCCGATTATAAAGTGGATGAGGCTGAGCGCGGAATAGTGTTTATCGACGAGATAGATAAGATTGCACGCAAGGGCGATAACCCTTCAATCACACGCGATGTAAGCGGCGAGGGTGTTCAGCAGGGATTGCTGAAACTGCTCGAAGGCTCTGTTGTGAATGTTCCCCCACAGGGCGGACGCAAGCATCCCGACCAGAAGATGATAGCAGTGAACACAAAGCATATCCTGTTCATCTGCGGTGGTGCTTTCGACGGTATCGAAAAGAAAATTGCCCAGCGTCTTAACACGCATGTGGTAGGTTTTGATTCGGTGCAGAATAAGATGAATATAGACGCAAAGGATGTCATGAAGTATGTGACTCCACAGGATTTGCGCTCTTTTGGTCTTATTCCCGAAATAGTAGGTCGTTTGCCCATTCTTACATCATTGCGTCCTTTGGACCGTGATGCTTTGCGTAATATCCTTACTGAACCCAAGAACTCGATTATAAAGCAGTATGTGCGTCTCATGGAGATGGATGGCGTAAAACTGACATTCGAGAAAGAGGTGCTCGATTATATCGTAGACAAGGCTATCGAGTATAAGTTGGGAGCACGTGGTCTTCGTTCAATCGTTGAGACGATAATGATGGACAAGATGTTTGAAGTGCCCTCTTCGGGTGCCAAGACATGTCGCATAACAAAAGAATATGCGCGTAAGCAGGTTGAGAAAGGGTTTGCTGTAACAGCTGCAGCCCAGTAAAAAGAACAAAGAGATACTTGCATCAGGTCTTCCGGTTTAGGTCGGAAGACCTGATGCAGTAGTAATAAAGAGATGCCGATTGCGTTTTTTTGTGTTAGATTGAAAATTTGCACGAAAAAATTTGTAGGTTTTGCGCACTTTCATATAACTTTGTTATCTAATTAAGCATATCTTAAAATGGCAAAGAAGAACAAATTGACAGATGTCCTTAAAAGGAACTTTGGCTTTGATACGTTCAAAGGTGATCAAGAGGCTGTTATAAAGAATTTGCTTGACGGAAACGATGCCTTTGTATTAATGCCGACAGGTGGTGGAAAGTCACTGTGTTATCAGTTGCCCTCTCTCATAATGGAAGGAACAGCTGTTGTTATATCACCGCTTATTGCTTTAATGAAGAATCAGGTGGATGCCATAAGAAATCTTAACGAAGAGAATGGCGTCGCACATTTCCTGAACTCTTCATTGACAAAACAAGCTATTGAAGAGGTTAAGGCCGATGTCGTATCGGGCAAGACCAAACTACTATATGTAGCTCCCGAATCCCTTACAAAAGAGGATAACGTGGAGTTCCTGAAATCGATAAAAATATCTTTCTATGCAATTGACGAGGCGCACTGTATCTCGGAGTGGGGCCACGACTTCAGACCCGAGTACCGCCGTATACGTCCTATAATGAATGAAATAGGAAAGGCTCCGGTGATAGCACTTACAGCAACTGCTACATCGAAAGTGCGCGATGATATAAAGAAGAATCTGGGTATACAGGATGCACCCGATTTCATGTCATCGTTCAACCGTCCTAACCTCTACTATGAGGTAAGGCCAAAAACAAAGAACGTAGACAAGGATATTATAAAGTTCATAAAGGCAAATCCCGGAAAATCGGGTATCATATACTGTCTCAGCCGTAAGAAGGTTGAAGAGCTTACCGAGGTTCTCAAGGTGAACGACATACAGGCCAAGGCTTATCATGCAGGCATGGATTCTGTTATGCGCTCGCAGACACAGGATGACTTTATAATGGAGAAGATAGATGTGATAGTGGCAACTATCGCATTCGGTATGGGAATTGACAAGCCCGATGTGCGTTATGTAATTCACTACGATATTCCCAAGAGTCTTGAAGGATATTATCAGGAGACAGGTCGTGCAGGCCGTGACGGTGGCGAAGGACAATGTATCGCATTCTACAATAACAAGGATTTGCAGAAACTCGAGAAATTCCTCGAGGGCAAGCCTTTGGCCGAGCAATATATAGGCCGTCAGTTGCTGCGTGAGACAACTGCCTATGCCGAGTCTTCGGTGTGCCGTCGTAAATTGTTGCTGCACTACTTCGGCGAGAACTATGAGATTGATAATTGCGGAAACTGCGACAACTGCCGTTATCCCAAGAAGCAGGTCGAGGCACAGGATATGCTCGAGATTCTGCTCGAGACAATAGTTGCGCTTAAAGAGAACTTCAAGTCGGAATATGTGGTTGATATCCTTTTAGGAAAAGAGACTGCAGATGTCCTTTCTCACAAGCACGAGGAACTCGAACAGTTCGGAAGCGGTCAGGGCGATGATGCAAAGCATTGGAATGCTGTGATTCGTCAGGCTTTGATTGCCGGATATATTGACAAGGACGTCGAGAACTACGGATTGTTGAAAATGACTCCCGATGGACACGATTTCCTAAAGCATCCAAAATCGTTCAAGATTGTAGAGGACAAGGATTTTGAAGAAGAAGAGACCGTCATACAGACAGGAAGTTCTTCAGCTGCCGACCCTGAACTTTATGCAATGCTCAAGAATCTGCGCAAGAAACTTGCAAAGCAACTGGAACTGCCCCCTTATGTAATTTTCCAAGATCCTTCGCTCGAGGCTATGGCAACCACATATCCTATTACAATGGAGGAGTTGCAGAATATCCCCGGTGTGGGTGCAGGCAAGGCTAAACGCTATGGTGAGGAGTTCTGTGCATTGATTAAACGTCATTGCGAAGAGAATGAGATAGACCGTCCCGAGGACTTCCGTGTGCGCACTGTGGCCGAGGGCTCCAAGAATGTCAGCATTATTGCTGCCATAGACCGTAAGGTTGCACTTGACGATCTTGCAATAAGCAAAGGCATAGAGTTCGAGGAATTGCTCGATGCAATAGAGTCCATCGTATATTCGGGAACAAAACTGAATATCGACTATTTCCTCGAGGATGTTATGGACGACGAGGACCTCGACGAGATATATCACTATTTCAAGACCTCGGATACTGACAGCATAGATGCTGCTATTGACGAGCTTGGTGCCGACTATGATGAAGAGATGATACGTCTTGTGCGTATAAAGTTCATCTCGGAAATGGCTAATTAATAAAAATAAAATAAAACAAAACTATACTCTTATGAATTTTATCAGTGAAAAAATTGTAATGGATGGCTTGACCTATGACGATGTGCTGTTGGTACCGGCATATTCCGAGGTGTTGCCTAAGGATGTAAGCCTTAAAACAAAGTTCTCAAGAAATATTGACCTTAACATCCCCTTTGTAACAGCTGCAATGGATACTGTTACCGAGGCGAAAATGGCCATTGCAATAGCACGCGAGGGCGGTATTGGTGTGATTCATAAGAATATGTCAATTGCCGAGCAAGCTCATCAGGTGGCTATTGTGAAACGTGCCGAGAACGGTATGATCTACGATCCCGTAACAATTCTTGCCAATGCTACTGTAAAGGATGCATTGGATATCATGGCTGAATATCATATCGGTGGTATTCCTGTGGTTGGCGAGGATAAGAAGCTCGTCGGTATTGTTACAAACCGTGACTTGCGTTTCGAGACAAACATGGAGCGTCCCGTATGCGAGGTTATGACAACCGTCGATAATCTGGTTGTTACACATCAGCAGACCGATATGGAGTCGGCTGCGACAATTCTGCGCGAGAATAAGATTGAAAAGCTTCCTGTTGTCGATTCTGAGGGCAAGCTCGTTGGTCTTATTACATATAAGGATATCACAAAGGCCAAGGATAAGCCCATGGCTTGTAAGGACAGCAAGGGCCGTCTGCGTGTAGCTGCCGGTGTTGGTGTTACTGTAGATGCAATGGAGCGTATTAAGGCTCTGGTTGATGCAGGTGTTGATGCTATTGTTATTGATACTGCGCACGGACACTCGGCAGGTGTGGTAAAGAAATTGCAAGAGGCTAAGGCTGCATTCCCCCAGATTGACATTGTTGTAGGTAATGTCGCAACAGGCGAGGCTGCCAAGATGTTGGCCGATGCCGGTGCCGATGCAGTCAAGGTGGGTATCGGTCCCGGTTCTATTTGTACAACACGCGTCGTAGCCGGTGTAGGTGTTCCCCAGTTGTCGGCTGTGTATGATGTGGCAAAGGCTCTCGAGGGTACAGGTGTGCCCCTTATCGCCGACGGTGGTCTGCGTTACTCGGGTGATGTTGTGAAGGCTCTTGCAGCAGGAGGTTACAGCGTTATGATCGGTTCTCTTGTTGCCGGAACAGAAGAGTCGCCCGGTGATACAATTATCTTCAATGGCCGTAAGTTCAAGGCATATCGCGGAATGGGCTCGCTCGAGGCTATGGAGAACGGCTCAAAAGACCGTTATTTCCAAGCAGACACAAGAGATAAGAAGAAACTTGTTCCCGAGGGTATTGCAGCGCGTGTGCCCTATAAAGGAACATTGTACGAGGTAATATTCCAGTTGGTAGGCGGTCTGCGTTCGGGTATGGGCTACTGTGGTGCTCCCGACATAAAGACCCTGAACAATGCGAAATTCGTTCGAATAACAAATGCCGGTGTTCAGGAGAGCCACCCGCACGATGTGTCAATCACAAGCGAGGCTCCTAACTACAGCCGTCACGATTAAGAGTAGGAATGATAAGGGTGACTCCTCGGCGAGCCACCCTCATTTTAAATATAAACACCCCAAAAGACACCGATGAAGAATTATTTGACTGCAGCCCTGCTGTTTATATCTCTGGCTGTTGTTGCGCAGGAGGCCGACCCTGTGCTTATGCGTATTAATGGCAAGGAGATAAGACGTTCCGAGTTCGAATACTCATTGAACAAGAATAATATGGTTTCGGCTCAAGACCAAAAGGCAATAGACGACTATTTGCCCATGTTCATCGATTTTAAAAGAAAAGTGGCCGAGGCCGAAGCGCAGAAATTGGATACGCTTGCCTCTTTCAGAGAAGAACTCGCTGCAAACAGAA